>Ga0163148_10005822_pt1 | contig 12189 bp, 10 predicted proteins | sample OliLakLV19MP7P2_FD_148606 | JGI IMG/M metagenome (GOLD analysis project Ga0163148, IMG submission 148606) | Freshwater microbial mat bacterial communities from Lake Vanda, McMurdo Dry Valleys, Antarctica- Oligotrophic Lake LV.19.MP7.P2 | ecosystem: Environmental > Aquatic > Freshwater > Lake >... | reverse complement strand
GCTGAGTTCGCCGATCGAGACGAAGTGGTGGATGCCGACCATGCCGCTGATGGTGGCCTTGCGTGCGATCTGGATGTGGCCGGCGAGCTGGGTGTTGTTGCCGACGACGATGTGCTCGGCGAGCAGACAGTCATGGGCGATGTGGGCGCCCGCCATGAGCAGGCAGTCGTCACCGACCACGGTCTTCATGCCGCCGCTGGCCGTACCCTTGCTGATGGTGACGAACTCATGGATGCGACAGCGCTTGCCGACCCTGACTTCGCTGTCTTCGCCACGGAACTTGAGGTCTTGCGGGTCGCTGCCGACCACGCAGTGCGGAAAGAGGATGGTACCTTCGCCGATGGTGGTGCGGCCATAGACCGTGGCGTGGTTGCGCAGCTCGACGCCGGCCTCAAGGCGGACCTTGCCGGCGACCATGCAGAAGGGGCCGATCGACGCCTCGGGATGGATCTCGGCCTGGGAATCGACGACCGCCAACGGATGAATGGGCATTCGCAGTTCCTCGGAGAGGTGTGGGGCGCACGATAGGTAAACACTTGTACCGAATCAAGATGCTTATTCATTGTCTGACATTGAATTCATGAGAGGCTCTTTGCCATGGTCAAGCGAAGTCGCGTTCTGGGCGAGACTTCCACCTCCTGCATCAGCGTCCGCTGCGCCCTCGATCAACCGTTGTTCGCCGTCGATGCTGATCGTGACGACGCGGTTACCATCCTCGAGCAGGTGCGCGATGGCTACGACGCCGCGCTTTTTGGCTGGTGCCTGACCCCTTCGGCGTTTCATCTCGTGCTCCGTCTGCCCGACCGTCTCCCCATCGACGATGCCTGGCTGCGCCAACGCTGGCAACGAGCCGGCGGCGGCGCCGCCATTCCCGCCGATCGCCTGCGCAAGCGCCTCACCGATCTCGGCGGCTGCATGCAGACCCTGCTGCAACGCATGAGCCGAGCCCGCAATCGACGCCATGGCACCCGCGGCGCGATATGGGCCGGACGCTACCGCTCCTGCCAACTCGCCGACGATGCCGCGTTGCTCGCCGCCATCGCCTGGATCGAAGGCGATCTCGCCCCCACGGCGGTAGCGTCCAGTCGGAACGATCGCATCCCGCGCCTGACAACGCCACCCATCCGCGTCGGACCGGATGGCAAATGGTACCCAGCCGACGAATGCCCTCCCGGTCTGGCAGCACCCGAGGCGGACGAGCGCCAGCGCTGGATCGCTCGGGTCGTGGACGAACTCGGCCCAGAGCACCGGCGCACCTACGGCGAGGCGCTGATGCACGGCTGGGCGCTCGGTCGACCGGAAAGCCTGACCGGCCCCCTCGCGCGTCTCGGACGTGGCCCCGGGCGAGGACGCAGTCGCAGCCTGCGCCATCTCGCCGATGACCTCGGCCTGTGCGGGGTGTGGGGATGAGCACGTATGCTCGCAGACATGACGTCGCAGGGCGGTGGGCACCTGATGACCGACGGGCCAGCGCGACTACGGTGCGGGCGTGAGCGACATTCCCAGCGATCCCAGAAGCCATGAACCGGCCATCACCGCCACCGGTACCAAAGGCCCTGATCCGGCTCCCATCGCCTTTCCGATCCTCACCGACCTCTGCGCCAGCGAAGGGCTGACCGCGCTCGCCGTGCTAGCGCCGGTGCCCGAGTCGCTTCCCGCGGCCGGCATGGATCTGCTGACCGCTGATGGCATCGGCGACATGGACTGGCTGGCGACGACCCGCGCCATGCGCCTGGATCCGCGCGCCCTGCTGCCAAGCGCGCGCGCCATCGTGGTGGTCGCGCTGCCGTACGCACCGACGGCCGCCGACGGCTACCTGCGTCGCGCGCGGTATGCAGCCGGCAAGGACTACCACAACGTGCTGCGGCCCAAGCTGGGCCGGGTCGGCCGCGCATTGAACGCGCGCTTTGGCGTGGACTGGCACCATCGCGCTACGACCGACTCGGCGCCGATGAATGAGCGCAGCCTCGCCCGACTCGCTGGCCTCGGCTGGATCGGACGCAATGCCCTGGTGATCAGCCCGGATGCCGGCTCGTACCACGTGCTCGGCACGCTGCTGACCGAAGCCCCCCTCGCCGCCCACCATGCCGGCCACGGCGCCGACCGCTGTGGCGCCTGCACGGCCTGTGAGAAACGCTGTCCCACCGCGGCCATCCACGACCGTCGCATCGTGTCCGAGCGCTGCATCAGCTACCTGACCATCGAACACCGTGGCCCGATCCCGCGCGCCCTGGCCGCCCGCTTCGAAGGCTGGTGGTTCGGCTGCGATCTCTGCCAGGAGGTCTGTCCTTGGAACCGTTTCGCGCCGCCGCCCGGTGATCCGAGATTGACGGGCGGCGACGCCGATGCCGATCTCCTCGCCGTCACCGCGGAACGCTTCGACGCCCATTTCGCCGCCCGCGCCGTGCGCCGCATCGGCTACGAACGCTTCCGCCGCAATCTGCTGGTCGCGTTGTGGAGCTTGGGCCGGCACGGCGAGTATGCGCCGATCCTCGCAGAAGGCCTGCCGCTGGTACAAGACCAGGCGCGCGAGCTGGGGCTTGGCTGAGCCGCCAAGCGCCGACACTGCCGTCGATGCGCCTGACCGTGAACGACCAGCCGACCGACCTGCCCGACGGCGCCACCGTGGTCACCTTGCTCGAACGGTTGGCGCTGCCCGGCACGCGGGTCGCCGTCGAGGTCAATCGGCAGCTCATACGCCGCGTCGATCACGCTGCCACCGCGCTGCGTGACGGCGACGTGATCGAAGTGGTAACCCTGGTCGGGGGCGGCTGAACCGGCTACGCGTAGGCGAAGAGACTGTCCCAGCGCCGGTCGAGTTCCGCCTTCGCCGCCGGCAGGGGCAGCGCGGAATATGCCTCGCCCGCGCGAGTGACCAGGCCCAAGCGCACCAGCTTGGCCAGCCCGTCGTCGACCTCGAAATCGATCTCGACCCCGTGCTTGGCGCGGAACCAGCCTTCGATCTCGGCATCGAGCGCTGCGGCGCTCAGCGGCTTGCCAGCCACGAGCAGGAAGTAGTAGGCGAGCACCGCCTCCTTGACCTCCTCCTCTTCGGCGTCGTCGATGACGCGGTGGAAGACGCCTGCGTTGTTGTCGAGATTCTTGAAGTAGAGGCTGTCCGACAGCGCCTTCATGAAGGCGATCTTGCGGTTCTTGAAGCGGCCGAGCTGGCGGACGATGTGCATGCCGAAGGCGAGCAGGCCGACCCCAAGCAAGACCAGCGCACCCTTGTTGAGGTCGGCGGATGGCTTGTCCGCCATGCCGACCCAGAACCAGAGGAAGGCCCACAGCAGGGCCAGCGACGTGGCCAGCTTGAGCAGCGCAAGCACACCGCCGAAGATCGCTGGCACCAGGATGATGGCATGGTCGGTCAGCCGCATGCGCACCTCGGTATTAGGCAGCAGCATCTCAAGGTCGGCCTTGGGAATGTTCTGGAACAGCTTGAGGATGGTGGCTCCGGGGGTGAAGGCCGCCTTCTTCAGGCGCTTGGGGGCGAAGGCGGCCGCCTCCTTGAGACGGGCGTAGAGCACGACGCGCTCGTAGTACGCGACCTCCATCGGGTGCTTCTTGCCGAACCACCCTTTGCGGACCTCCTCGGCCACGCGTGAGCCGCGTGCGAACAGGACGATTTCGCTGAAGTCTTCGAGTCGGGCGTCGAGCTTGACGCGGAAGACCGATTCCTCGTTCATCGCCCGCTTCAGTTCCTCCGGATCGAGACGCTGGTAGTTGGCACGGGTCAGCACCCCACCCAGGCGCTCGAGCAGCAACCGCTCGCGCTCGACCGTCTCGATGTGGCCGGTGTCGATCAGGTCGCGGGTGTCGCGGTTGGGGTCGAGGGCGGCGTAGAGGTCCTTCAACCCCTCGATCTCACGGTGGAACTCGTGATGGAAGGTGGCGGCGAGGATCTCGCTGAATTGCCGGAAGCCGACGAGGTCGGCGGGCGGCAGCCGGGCATCACTGAGACAGGCGGCGACGATATCGGCCTTGCGGAACGGGATGAAATGTTCGCCCACGGGAATCTCCAGCGGGCGGCACCCTACCTGACCAGTGGCGAGGGGAAAGCCCGGCACAGCGGTACGCCCGTTCAATCCAGGCAGGTGCGCCAGCGTCGTCCCGGGCAGTGCGCGCGCAGGCGACCGGCGTCGATCCAGCGCGACGGGACGATGCTGCCATCCCCGACGATATCGGCGGTGATCCCCGCGCGATGCGCGAGCAGGCGGTAGTAGTCGCGCACGGTCAGCCGCTCGGGTGCCGCCGCGTTGAGCACGCCGCGCCCGAAGGCGCCGGCCAGCGCCGCCACCGCCAGTTCGGCAAGATCCGTTTCATGCAGGTACGAGAACGGCCGATCGGGGTCGCCGCGCACGCTGCGCTCGCCGCGGCGCAGACGATCGAGGGAATGGGTGCGGGTCGGTCCGACCAGCGCCGGTGCGCGCAGGATGAGGGCGTCGTCATGCGCCAGCACCGCGCGCTCGATCGCCACCAGCCCGGCGACCGCGGGATCATCGAGGGCCAACGCTGCGTCCTCGGCCACGCCGCCGCCAGCGGCGTCAGCGTAGACCGCGGTGGTGCCGGTGTAGATCAGCCGCGCGCGCGGCCAGCGCTGCGCCGCGAGGCCGGCTCCCTGCGCCAACCCGTTGTCGCGCCCTCGGCGCAGACCCGGGCTGGCCGCGATCATCACCGCCTCGACGTCATCGTCGAACGCCGCGTACAACGCCGCGTCGGCGAGATCGCCGGCCATGATGGGGAAGCGCGCAGAGACCGTCGGATCTGGCTTCCGCCGGACGCCGAGGGCTTCGGCGCCGTGGTTGACCAGTTCATCACCGGCCAGCACTCCGACCACGCCGCAACCGAGGATGATGATCATGGTGGGAGAGGTTCAGGGGGAGATGGGCGGGGACAACGGGGGGCCGGCCAGTCCCGTAGCACGGGCCGTCTCGCCCGTGCTCTGATCTGGAGCACGGGTGAGACGCCCGTGCAACGGGCTGGAGTTGGCTCAAACGAAGGCAGCCGAGTGCAACTCGGCGATCCCAGGAACAGCCGCCGTCACCACGCCTGCAGCGAATCCATCACCTCGGTCGCCCGGCCCACATCCTCGCGCAGGACGTAGGTGTGGCGCAGGTCGATCGGCTGGTTGAAGCTCGCCAGCAGCGATGAGTGGCGGGTGATCGGTTCGACCAGCTGGCGGCCGAGCACGCGCCGTTCACAGAGCAGGCGCACGGGTTCCTCGCTGTCGAGGTGCGCGGCGCCGACCAGGCGGGTGAAGGCCTGGCGCGAGCGGCGGGTGAAGACGTGGCAGCCCGCGGCCTTGAGTCCGTCGTGCAGTTGCTGAGAGAGGAAGTTCTCCTGCGCGTCGGCGCCCATGCGTTCGCGCAGCACCAGTTTGGCCGGCTCGCGCGCGAGGATGCGTCGGCTCCAGCGCCCGCCCTTGGCCTGGGCCGCGTGCAGCCGTGTGCTGATGGTGTCGTCGCGCAGCTCGACCAGATCGTCGAGGCCCCGCGCGAGACTGACCTCGACCTCGCCCTCGGCGATCGCCTGCTCGAGGTAGTACTCGAACGCGGGCGGCGTCTTGTGGAAGTAGACCTGAAGGAACATGTGGTAGCGGGCGAGGAGGAGTTCTTCGAGCGCGTGCACGCCATGGATGTCGAGGCCGAGCTCGGGCCCGACCGGGCCGTCGACCACCACCTCGCACGCCATCAGCCGGGCGAGGTCATAGATGCCGTACGAGACGCCGGCGAAGTGGCTATCGCGCAGCAGGTAGTCGCAGCGGTCGGCGTCGATCTCACCACTGACCAGCGCGCGCAGGATGCCGACCAGGCTGCCCTGACCGGCGAGTTTGCGGCTGCGGCGCACGCGCGGCGACAGCACGGCGGCGACGTCGCGCGCCACCTCGGGATCGAGGACCCCCTCGCGGGCGAGACCGCCGACGATGGCGAGCGAACAATCCTCATGCGTGGCGCGGCGGTTGGCTGGGCGGCGGCCCTCGCGGTACCACTCCACCGGCAGCAGAACGCGTTCGACCGGTGGCAGGTACTCTTCGCAGGTGTGGCTGAACGGGGTGTGCCCGGCATCGTGCAGCATGCCGGCCAGGCGCAGGACGCGCCAGGCGTGCTCGAGATCGGCGGCCTCATAGCCGGCGAAGGCGGCGGAGCGGGCGTCGATCAGCCGACGGAAGCGCGCGCCGGCGAGATGCATGACGCCGAGGCTGTGCTGGAAGCGGTCGTGGACGGCGCCCGGATAGACCAGATTGACGAAACCGAGCTGGCGGATCGAGCGCAGGCGCTGGATCCAGGGATGGTCGATGACGCACCGTTCCGCCTCACTGATGGTGATGGTGCCATGGATGGGATCGCGGATTTCGTAGCTGAGCGACATGAGTCCTTTTAAACCTATTTATCCAGCCGGGCTGAGCAAGGATGCCGTCTCATATCCTAATTTTGCATCGCATGGCACCAAGCGATGCGGAGATACGTTCCAACCAAGGTCATAGCGTTTGACATCCCTCACCGTCGCACCCACAAGTGCAGAAGCTGGTCGCGCGGGCTATTCCGTGCGGCAGCCCAGGAGCACGCATGGCCAAGATCCTGATCACCGACGGCATGGCGCAAGAAGGGGTGGAGATCCTCAAGCAGGGCGGACACCAGCTCGACAACCGCAAGATCGGGGCGGACGAACTGCTGCGCATCATCGGTGATTATGATGGCCTGGTCATCCGCTCAGCCACCCAGGTCACCGACGCGGTGGTCCGGGCCGGCTCGCCGCGCCTGCGGGTGGTCGGCCGTGCCGGTGTGGGCGTCGACAACGTCGATCTGCCGACGGCGACCAATGCCGGCGTGATCGTGATGAACGCGCCGCTCGGCAACATCGTCTCGGCCGCCGAGCACACCATCGGCATGATCTTCGCCGCCGCCCGCCTCATCCCCCAGGCCTACGCCAAGATGGCCCAGGGCGTGTGGGACAAGAAGAGCTTCACCGGCGTCGAACTGCATGGCAAGATCCTCGGCATCGTCGGCCTCGGCAAGATCGGCAAGCACGTTGCCCAGGTGCTGCAGGCGGCGGGCATGAACGTGATCGCCTTCGATCCCTTCCTGAGCCCCGAGGTCGCGAGCGAACTGCGCATCGAGTCGGTGACCCTGGAGGAACTGCTGGCGCGCGCCGACTTCGTCACCGTGCACACCCCACTGACCGAGAAGACGCGCAATCTGATCAACGCCGAGCGCCTGCTGATGATGAAAAAGACCGCGCGCATCGTCAACGTCGCCCGCGGCGGCATCATCGATGAGGCCGCGCTCGTCGATGCCCTGAAGGCCGGCACCATCGCTGGCGCCGCGCTCGACGTCTTCACCGAGGAGCCGCTGCCCAAGGAGAGCCCGCTCTACGGCTGCCCGACCTGCATCCTCACCCCGCACCTCGGCGCCTCGACCGAAGAGGCCCAGGTCAAGGTCTCGGTCGACATCGCCAATCAGTTCAACAGCTACTTCGCCAGCGGCAAGATCGTCAACGCGGTCAACGTCAACTTGCGCGTCGACCCGGCGATCGACAACTACCTGATCGCCGCGCAAACCCTGGGCGCGGCGCTGGTGCAGACCCTGGAAGAGCCGCTGGTCGGCCTCGAGGTCACCGCACGTGGCGACCTCGCCAAGTACGACACCAAGCCGCTGGCGGTTGCCGCGCTCAAGGGCGCGCTGTCGCAGATCAGCGATCAGGTCGTCAACTTCGTCAACGCCGCGCGCATCGCCGAGGAACGCGGCATCACCGTCACCTCAGCGTCGAGCGAGCAGATGAAGGGCTGGGCCGACCAGCTCACCATCAAGGCGATCACCGCCAGCGGCTCGCACGTCATCGGCGGCTCGATCATCAACGACCAGCTGCGCGTGCTGCGCTATGACGACTACCCGGTCGATCTGCCGGTCGGCGGCCACCTGCTGGCCATGGAATACCCCGACCGTCCGGGCATGGTCGGCAAGTACGGCTCGATCCTCGGCGACCACCGCATCAACATCGCACGCATGGAAGTCAGCCGTATCGACGGCCGCGGCGACGCGCTGGTGATCCTCACCCTCGACGACCCGGTGCCGGTCAATGTCTTCAACGAGATCCGCGCCACCGTGCACCCGACGCGGGCCTACTCGATCAGCGTCTGAATATAAACCGGGAGCGCGCGCCCTGCGCTGTTTACAGAAGTTGTTGTAACTACTCAGGTCTGGGGCCCCGTCGCGCAGCGATGGGGCGGGCGCCGAGTGGCGGTGGGCGGATACGATGGGCGAAGCCCATCCGCCCACGGCTTCGGAGCGGAGCGACGAAACCGAGCCACGACAAAGCCCGTGGGGGCAGGCCCGCAGGGCCGCGGGGGCGAAGCCCCTGAGCAGACAGAAGCTGTTTACAAAAAAAGTTCAGGGGCGCCGCTCTCGCGACGCCCCTGAACTTCACGTAATCTCTGGCCATCAGGCCATTGGTCTACTCACTTCTCGGCCGGCGCCGCCATCGCACCGAGGGCGACCTTCGCCAGACGGCCATAGGTGGTGTTGGCGTATTTGCTCGCCAGCTGCTGATATCCACCCAGAGCAGCCTCGTTCTCCGACTTCTTCAGGCTGATTTGCAGGGGCACGAGCTTGAAGTAGACCGAACGGGCGATGATTTCAGATTTGAGCGGATCGTTCTTGGCAGCGGACTTCAGTTTCTCCGCTAGAGCCTTGCTTGCCACCTTGTGGGTTGGTGAGCAGGCCAATTGCTCGACCAACTTGGTGCCGTCGACATGCGCATCGAGGTCGAGCGTGCGCTTGTCGAAGGCGTCCAGGCGCGTGGTGAGATAGGCTTCCGCCCGCTCGAACAGAAGCTTGGACTGGTCGCCGATCTCGCCCTTCTTCTTGGTCTGGGCCACGACCTGAGTGAGCACGGACCAGTCGCTGCTGGCGAGGCGGAACCAGGCTTTCTGCACGGTCGGATTGGTGAGGCCTTCGTTCGAAATGGGATGGGCACCGGGCTTGTGGGTGGCCAGAGTGTCCATTCTCAGGTAGGTCATCTTGCCGGTCGAATCGTAGAACACGTCGTGCTCGTAGAGGCGCTTGTGCGGCAACAGGGAACTGGCGTAGAGCACGCCGGTGACCTGATCCTCGGGTATGCGGGCGAAGTCCTTGAGCGACTTCATCATGTCGGCATCGGTGACCAGGACGACCTGGACGGGGAGGTTCTCTTTGTTCTTCCGGTCGACAAACTGCCGAACCGCGTCAATCATCTTGACGGAGAAACCCCCTCAGCACTTCCCATTGAAGGTGATGACCGCGATCGACTGACCGGGGAAATCGGTCAATGAGCGGCCGAAACCGTCGGCGAAGACGAGGGAGTTGATACCCTCGCTGGCCGCTGCCGCGCTGGCGAGCAGCAGGATGGATAACAGGAACATGGGACGCATGGGCACCTCCAGAGTTAGCCTGTCCTAACAGACCCGCGGCTGAGGACAACGACCATCCTCGCAGATCAGACGAAGGCGATGCCCGCGGCGCCCGCGGCGATCTCGCCCACCACCGTCGCCGGGAGGTCCCCCCCCTCGCGCAGGGCGGCGACCAGCTCGTCAGCCGCGCTGGCCGCGACGGCGATGAGCAGGCCACCGCTTGATTGCGGGTCGAAGACGGCGTGCCCGATGAGCGCGGACACCCCGGGGGCCACGGTCGCCCGCTGCCCGGCGTAAAGCCGGTTGGAGGCATCGCCGCGGGTCAGGCAGCCAGCGGCAACGGCGGCCTCCAGGCCAGGGAGCAGGGGCAGCCGGGCGGTATCGATGCGCAGGCGCACCTGACTGGCGCTGGCCAGTTCCGCACCGTGGCCACCGAGGGCGAACCCGGTGATGTCGGTCGCGGCGTGCACGGGGAAGCGCTGCATGCAGCGCGCGGCGTGGCGGTTCAACCGCAGCAGCGAGTCGAGCAGCGCCTGACGGTGGTCGGGCGCGAGCAGACCTTTCTTGAGCGCGGTGGCGAGAATGCCGGTGCCGAGCGCCTTGGTCAGGACCAGCGCATCGCCGACCTGGGCCCCGGCATTGGCGAAATAGCGTTCGCCTGGGCGGATCCGGCCAGTCACCGCCAGGCCGTAGGTCATCTCCGGCGCCTTCACCGAGTGCCCACCGACGATCGGGCAGCCGGCCTCGGCGCAGACCTTGGCTCCACCGATGAGGATCTGGCGCAGGATGTCCGGGCCGAGCGCCTCGGGATAATGCACCAGATTGAGCGCGAACAGCGGTTCGCCGCCCATGGCGTAGACATCGGACAGCGCGTTGGTGGCCGCGACCGCGCCGTACAGCTCGGGCTCGGCGACGATCGGCGTGAAGAAGTCGGTGGTCGACACCAGCAGCGTGCCATCGTCGAGCCGGTAAATGGCGGCGTCGTCGCATTGGTCGAAGCCGACCACCACCCGCGGATCAGTCGGCCAAGCGATGCCGGACAGCGCCTGCGAGAGCATGTTCGGATTGAGCTTCGCCGCGCAGCCGGCGCAGCTGACGGTTTGGGTAAGCCGGATGGGCGCAGTTGGATCGGTCATGCCGCGCAGCCTGCCCAACGCTCCAGGCCGCACCAGCCACGAGCCGTCGCGAAACCTTTCCAACTCGGCCGGGGTGGCTACAACCTCCGTGGGATGGGGTGGTCGCCGGTGCGGCCTCAGGCCTTCAAAGCCTTGGTGAGGCGGCAACGTCTCAGGTGGGTTCGACTCCCACGCCTTCCCGCCATGTGTCTGCTCAGGGGCTTCGCCCCCGCGGCCCTGCCCCCACGGGCTTTGTCGTGGCTCGGTTTCGTCGCTCCGCTGCGAAACCGTGGGCGGATGGGCTTCGCCCATCCGCCCACCGCCACTCGGCGCCCGCCCCATCGCTGCGCGACGGGGCCCCAGGCCTGAGTAAGTTACCCCGCCATTTCTTATGGCTGGCCACCCAAGGTGGGGATCGGCAGCGCCGCGCGCGGCCCGGCCTTACGCTCGTCCCCGACACGGCGGGTGACGGCGATGGCGTCGAGCCATTCCAGCAGCGGCACCGCATGCTTGCGGGTCAGGGCACAGGTCCGCTTCATCCACTGCACGTCGATCGCCTCGCCAGCAGCGAGGGCGGCCCGCACGCGGACAACGAGATCGTCACCTGCCTCGCGATCAAGGTGGTGCAGTCCATCGACGCGCAGCAAGCGGCCGCGTTCGCGCAGGGCGGTCAGCGCGCGTGCGGCGCGGCGCGGATCGGGCTGGCCCGCGAGCGCGGGATGGTCGTAGGGCGGTTGCAGGCCGGCTGCGCGATAGCTGGCGAGCAGGCTGCGCGCCGCTTCGATCAGGGATGCCGGCAGCGGCGGCACCGCCTCGCCCAGCGCGAAGTGGCCATCCCAGCCGGCGATCACCCCGTCGCCGACCAGCGTCGCAAGCAGGTCGCGCTGCGCCGGGCGGTCGGCGGACCCGAGTTCGAGCGCGGTGAACCAGCAGCGCTCGGCATCCGCGGCATGCGCGACGCGCAGCCGTTCAACCACCGCCGCACGCGCCGCCGCCCACGCCATCTCCGCCCACCACCATGTCTCGGCGCCGAGGTGGCGGGCGCGCACCTGGCCGACCGCGGCGGCGAGCATGGCCTCGGCGGGCAGCGGCCCGCCCGCCCACGCCACCAGTTCGCTGTGGGTCGGCGGGTCGCCGGCGCGTGAGGACAGCCAGCCCAGCAGACGCTCGCCCTCGCTGCCGCGACCGGCCGCGAAACGCGCGCGCACCGCGTCCGAGAAACGGCGGTGCCGCGGCGGCGCGACGTCGACTACCACCGCGCCGGCGACGGTCGCCGATGGACTCGGCCGGCGCAGCACGAGTCGATCGCCGGGCTGGACGTGCAGCGCTGCTTCGAGGCGCAGCTGGGCATCGTGGGCGCCGGGGCCGGCTGCTTCCGTCTGCAGCAGATGCACGCGCGCGGCGACGCTGGCGGTGCCGTGGTGGACGTCGACGCGCTGGCGGTGGGCCACGCCGATCGGCAATACCTCGAGGCTGACGTCGACCACGGTGGTCGCCGCCAGCGTGCCCGGGGTGGCGATCCACGCCCCGCGCGCGATCGCCTTGCGCTCGATGCCGGCGAGGTTCACCGCGGTGCGCTGGCCGGTGAGCGCGCGATCGACCGGGCGGCGGTTGACCTGCAGCGAACGGACCCGCGCCAGGCCGCCGGGATACAGCTCGATGGCATCGCCCAGCGCCAGCTCGCCA
>Ga0163148_10005821_pt1 | contig 12194 bp, 11 predicted proteins | sample OliLakLV19MP7P2_FD_148606 | JGI IMG/M metagenome (GOLD analysis project Ga0163148, IMG submission 148606) | Freshwater microbial mat bacterial communities from Lake Vanda, McMurdo Dry Valleys, Antarctica- Oligotrophic Lake LV.19.MP7.P2 | ecosystem: Environmental > Aquatic > Freshwater > Lake >... | reverse complement strand
GTGCGCGGGTGGCGGCGGTCGCGCGCGCCAAGCCATTCATCGCCTTGAACAGGGCCGACTTGCAGTGGTAGCACCGCTTGCCGTCATTGGCGCGATAGGCCTCGATCTCGAATTCGTCGGTGGCGACGACGTGGTGGCGGATACCGCGCCCCTGACAGAAGGCCTCGGCCTCGGCGAGGCTGGCGCGGGCCAGGCTCGGGCTGTCGGCGGTGACCGCCGCCACCCGCGCACCAAGCACACTCACGGCGACATCGAGCAGGTAGGTCGAATCGACCCCGGCCGAGAAGGCGACCAGCGCCTGGCCATAACCGCGAACGAGGTCGGTGAGGGCGGCCTCCTTGGTCTCGGCGCTGGTCGGGGCGGGAAGCACGCGCTTACCGTAGATGTCCGCCTGGGGTGGCAACTGCCCGTGGCGGCGAGCCTGTGGCGGGGCGATGCGTGCCGGAGAATCCCCCAGGCCAGCCCCTCACATCGGCCGATCCCACACCGAACCACCCGAAACAGCTTGGCACGACCGACGCACTCCGAGGTATAACCCCCAGGAGTCTCACCCATGCGTCCCACCGCCCTGATCGCCGCCGTCGCCGCCCTCGCCTGCCTTGGCAGCCTCTCTACCGCAGCCGCGTGCGAAGGCGGCAAGCGTAAGGAAATCGTCGAACGCTTCGATGCCGATCGGGACGGCAAGCTCTCGGAAACCGAGCGCGCCGCCGCCAAGGCCGCGATGCACGAGCAGATCGCCAAGCGCAAGGCCGAGGTGCTCGCCAAGCATCCTGAACTGGATGCCGACAAGGACGGCGCGCTGAGCAAGGACGAGCTCAAGGCCGGGGCGGCGAACCGGCAGGCCGAACACCAGGCACGCTTCAAGGCCAAGCACCCCGAGGCCTTCGCCAAGGTCGACAGCAACGGCGATGGCACCATCGCCAAGGAGGAGCGCCAGGCCGCTTGCGCCCAGGCCAAGGAACGCTTCCTGGCCAAGCACCCCGATGCTGACCAGGACCAGGACGGCAAGCTTGAGCGCTCTGAGCGCAAGGCCTTCCGCAAGGACCATGGCGGCGACAAGAAGCACGACCACGGCCGTAAGGCGAACTGATTTTCAACCACCCGTGACCGCTAGGAGCCTGTCGGGGGATAGCGACCTTCGGCTGGCTCGGTCTCGGACGGCATCTCCCGCCTTGGATCTGCCATCCGATCCGCGTCGCCATCCTCGCTCGCTATCCCCGACAGACTCCTAGGAAACCCATGCACCGCACCCTCATCCCGCTCATCTTCGCTGTCACTGGCACCCTCTCGGCTGCCAGCGACGATCGTGGCGCCCGCTGCGATGCCGCACTCGCCAAGCTCAAGGCCAACCACCCTGAGCAGTTCGAGAAACTCGACACCGACCACGATGGTGCCGTCAATGCGGATGAATTGCACGCCGCGCTCGAACGGCGTGAGGCCTCCTTCAAGCAGCACCACCCCGACCTGTTCGCCGCCGTCGACGGCGATGGCGATGGCAACCTCAGCAAGGACGAAGTCGTCGCCGCCCGCCAGGCGCGAGCAGAACGGATGAAGACCGAGCACCCGAAGGCCTTCGATCGCGTCGATCGCAATGACGACGGCAAGGTTGGGGCCGGCGAAGCCGCGCGCGCGCGTCGTCATCGTCAAACCCATGCCCAGGCCCGAGGGCCCAAGGGCGGCGACTGAACCGCATTCGGCTTCCGAGATCGACCACCCCCGCGGCGCAGTGCCGCGGGGGTGGTCGTTGATGGAGCCCGCCGATCCGTTCACCGCTTCGCTGACCGTTCCGCCATCCGCTGCGCGTATGCCGAGGCTTCACGGCTCGCGCTGGACAGCCGGCGGGGTCCGGCGTCTAGTGGCGCGCTCACGCTGGAGGTGACCCATGTCCGAAGCGCTCAAGCCGAAGATGCAGACCGCGACGCTCGTCCACAAGGAGCTGTTCGCCGGCGGCCGCCTCGGCGTGTTCAAGCTGCGCCCGGACAGCGGCGCGCGCTGGTGGTACCAGGCCGGCCAATACACCTCGCTCGGTCTCGACACCACGGACCACGGCTTCATCGTGCGCGCCTACTCGATCGCCGGCAGTCCGCTCGACCCCGACATCGAGTTCTACATCGCCCTGGTCGAGAACGGCAAGTTGACGCCGACGCTGTTCGCGCAGGAGATCGGCGCGACCTTCCGCTTCCTCAAACCGGTCGGCAAGTTCACCCTCAAGGCCGCCGCCAAGCGCACGGTGGTGATGGTCGCCACCGGCACCGGTCTCGCTCCGTTCGTCGGCCACCTGCGCACCCTGTTCAAGCAGCATCAGGCCGGCGTGCCCGTCCATCACCGCTTCGTCCTCTTCCATGGCGCATCCTACGCCGACGAGTTCGGCTACCGGCAGGAACTCGAATCCTTCGCCGCCGAGAAGGCCAAGGGCTTCGACTTCACCTATATCTGCACGTCCAGCCGCCCCGATCCCGCGCGCGGCTTCACCGACAAGACCTCGGTCGGCCGCGTCAACGAGGTGGTGCGCCACGTCCTCGGCCTGCCGATCCCCGCGGGTCGCACGGTTGCCCTGCCCGCCGGCGTTGACCTCGAGGCCCTGCGGGCGCTGATCCCGCCCAGCGAGACGGCCTTCATGGTGTGCGGCAATCCCGAGATGATCAAGGATCTCGAAGAGCCGGTGAAGCACCTGGGATATGGGCCGTTCCTGGTGGAAGAGTTTTGGAAAGCCTAACAGCCGCCAAAGCCTAATGGCCATCCATCTGGGCAGTCGATCGGGTTGACACCGGAGAGGGCCCTGGAGCCACCTCAGATCGCGCGCCGTGGCCGTTAGGCTGAGATCAACGCTTGCGGATCGCGGACGGGGTCGCGCACCCGCGCGACCGACAGCCTTGTCCAGATTCGCGCAGAACATCCGGGGGTAACGCCGCCGCCCCGGACTCAACGCCCGGCCGCCGCGTTTGCGATGCGGGTTCCGTGAAAACCGCCATAGCACGCCCCGGCTCCATCCGCCCTAAACGCTGCGTGGCATAGCATTGTCCAGCGGCGCTGCTGCCGGAATGCTGCATCGCGAACAGCAGTAATCCCTCAGCCACCGACTGATGATTCCAACTAACCTTCCTTCGCTGCACTAGCGCTGACCCATTCAGCACAAACCCGTGTTGAGGGTGGTGAAAGACGCGTTGGCACACATCTCGCTCCCTTGATTCGCAACCAAGCACCGCATGCCCCACGGCATCCGGCGCCGATGCGGACCACCCGCGAGGAACCTGCTGCTCATGAAGACGCTGATCAAGGTCGACATCAAGACGCCGCCCGAGAAGCAGGATGTCCTGCACAACCGCTGGCACCCCGACATCCCGATGATCGCCACGGTCAAACCCGGAGACCAGTTCCGGATTGAATGCGTCGACTGGACCGGCGGTCAGATCCGCAACGATGACAATGCCACCGACATCAAGGTGGTCGACCTGACCAAGGTCCACTACCTCACCGGCCCGATCGCGGTCGAAGGCGCCATGCCCGGCGATCTGATGAAGGTCGACATCCTCGATGTCGGCGTGCTGCCCGATTCGCAATGGGGTTTCACCGGCCTGTTCGCCAAGGAGAATGGCGGCGGGTTCCTCACCGAGCACTACCCCGAAGCGCGCAAGGCGTGCTGGGACTTCTCCGGCATCTACGCCAATTCCCGCCACATCCCCGGGGTCGAATTCGCCGGCATCATGCATCCCGGCCTGATTGGCTGCCTGCCCAGTCACGAACTGCTGGCGGAATGGAACAAACGCGAAAAGGAGCTGTTCGACACCGATCCCGGACGCGTCCCGCCGCTGGCCGCCCTGCCCAGCGTCGCCACCGCGCACATGGGGCGGATGAAAGGCTCGGCGGCCAAGCAGGCGGCGGCGATCGGTGCGCGCACCGTCCCCCCGCGCGAGCACGGCGGCAATTGCGATATCAAGAATCTCTCGCGCGGGTCATCGGTCTATTTCCCGGTCTACGTGCCAGGCGGCGGGCTTTCGATGGGCGACCTGCACTTCTCGCAGGGCGACGGCGAGATCACCTTCTGTGGCGCGATCGAAATGGCCGGATACCTCGACATCCGCGTCAGCCTGATCAAGGGCGGGGTGAAGAAATACGGCATCAAAAACCCGATCTTCAAGCCCAGTCCACTCGAGCCGCGTTACTCCAACTACCTCATCTTCGAAGGCATCTCGGTCGATGAGCAGGGCAAGCAGCACTACCTCGATGTGCACGTCGCCTATCGCCAGGCCTGCCTCAATGCGATCACCTACCTAAAGAAGTTCGGCTACACGGGCGCGCAGGCCTACGCCATCCTCGGCACGGCACCGGTCGAGGGGCGCATCAGCGGCATCGTCGATATCCCCAACGCCTGCGCGACCCTCGCCCTGCCCACCGAGATATTCAGCTTCGACATCATGCCCAACGCCAAGGGACCGAAGAAACTCGTGCCGCCGGGCATGGACCTGTCGCGGGCCAAATGACGTCTGCCGCCACCACCGTCGGAGAATTCCATGCCGCTCTATGAGTACGCCTGCGAGGCCCATGGCCGCTTCGATGAGACCCGGCGCTTCAGCGAGTCCGCGGCACCTTGCGCCTGTCCGCAGTGCGGCGTGGATGCTCCCCGCGTGTTCTCGTTGCCGCGCCTGCGGCGTCTCGATCCGACCACCGTCCAAGCGATGGACCGCAATCAGCGCAGTGCCCATGAACCCCACGTCTGTTCAGCCGGCTGCGGTCATAGCCGCGCCGTGGTCCCGGTCGGCGCGGACGGAACGCCCAAGGCGGTCGCCTACGACGGCCCGAGACCGTGGGTGATCGAACACTCGCGCTGATTCCCTCTACTCCTGCCATCCGCCTGCGCCCGGCTCTCGTCGCCGTGCTCGGGATCACCGTGCACCGCCATCTTCCGGAGAGCATCCATGCAGCCACGTCACCACCCCACCACCTTGGGAAGCGTCCAATCGGGCCTCCTCGCCGCCGTCGCCATCGCTGCGGCCGCCACTTTGAGCGCTGAGGAGGCGTGGAAGAACCCCAGCCTCGACAAATTCCCCACCGCGGCGGTGAACACCACCGGACTCGCGGTGGGCGACGATTGGGTCACCGTCGGCCAGTTGCACTCGGTCACCGGGACCATGGCCATTTCCGAGACCGGATCGGTCGAAGCCGAGCGCCTCGCCATCAAGCAGATCAACGACCTGGGCGGCGTGCTTGGGCGCAAGATCAAGATCATCCAGGAGGACGGTGCCAGCGACTGGCCGACCTTCGCCGAGAAGGCCAAGAAGCTGCTGGTTCGGGACAAGGTCAGCGCCGTCTTCGGCTGCTGGACCTCGGCCTCGCGCAAGGCGGTGCTGCCGGTCTTCGAAAAAGAGAACGGGATGCTCTACTACCCGACGTTCTACGAAGGCCTCGAAGCCTCGAAGAACGTGATCTATACCGGCCAGGAGGCGACCCAGCAGATCATTTGGGGCCTCAACTGGGTGCACAAGGAGAAGGGCGCCAAAACCTTCTTCCTGATCGGATCTGATTACATCTGGCCGCGCACCTCCAACAAGATCGCGCGCATCCACATCGAGAAGCACCTGCAGGGCTGCAAGGTGGTCGGCGAGGAATACTACCCGCTCGGGCACACCAACTTCAACTCGCTGATCAACAAGGTTAAGCTGGCCAAGCCCGACGTCATCTACTCGGTGGTGGTCGGCGGCTCGAACGTGTCGTGGTACAAGCAACTCAAGGCCGCCGGCATCACCGGCGCGTCGCTCGAGAAGAACAAGCAGACGCTGCTGACCATCTCCACCACCGAGGATGAGATCCGCGGCATCGGCGGCGAGAACGTCGAGGGCTTCTACGCCTGCATGAAGTACTTCCAGTGCCTGCCCAACGAGAACAACCAGAAGTTCGTCGCCGCCTTCAAGGATATGTACAAGGACAAGTACGGCGACAAACCGGTGATCGGCGACGTGACCCAGGCCGCCTACCTCGGACCCTGGCTGTGGAAGTTGACGGTCGAGAAGTGCGGTTCGTTCGATATCGACAAGATCGCCGCGGCGTCGCCCGACGTGGAGTTCAAGGAGGCCCCCGAGGGCTACGTGAAGATCCACAAGAACCACCACCTGTGGTCGAAGGCGCGCATGGGCAAGATGAGGGCCGACGGCCAGTTCGACCTGGTCGCCGAGTCGCCTGAGCTGATCGAGCCGAATCCGTTCCCCGAAGGCTACAAGTAGAGCCGGACGGTCGCCGTCTCCGGGCGCAGCCCCGGGGACGGCGAGATCCGCCCGCGCCACTCCCCAAGGATCCTCCATGCTCGCCAAGACCTCGGTCCTGCTCGCGTTGATGCTGTTCGCCGGCTATTCGTACGACGAGTTGAAGGCCGTCTTCATCATGCAGGGCTTCGCAGGCTTCAGCTTGTTCTCTGTCTTCCTGCTGATGGCCCTCGGCCTGACGATCATCTTCGGCCAGATGAAGGTCATCAACATGGCCCATGGCGAGTTCCTCACCATCGGCGCCTACACCACCGTCCTCCTTTCCCAGCTCACCGAGGGCTACGCTCCGAAGCTGATGGCCTTCTACTTCCCAGTGGCGGTGCTCGCCGCCTTCGCCGTCGCCTTCATCGTCGGCTGGATCGCCGAACTGGCGATCATCAACCGCCTCTACAAACGTCCACTCGACACCCTGCTCGCCACCTGGGGCCTGAGCATGATCCTCCAGGAATCCTTCCGTCAGATCTTCGGAGCGCGTGAGACCAGCGCCGTCATGCCGGAATGGCTGATGGGTTCGTGGGTCCCGTCTGAAGGCGTCGACATCCCGATCAATGGCATGTTCCTGCTTAGCACCTCGGTCGTCATGACCGTGGTCGTCTATCTGATGATGTACCGTTCGCGCTGGGGCCTGCGCGTGCGCGCGACGGTGCTGAACCGCGACATGGCCGGCGCCGTCGGCATCAACACCAAGAAGACCGACCGCATGACCTTCGCCCTCGGCTGCGGGTTCGCCGGTATCGCCGGCGCCGCCTTCACCACCATCGGCTCGGTCTCGCCCTCGGCCGGCTCGCTCTACATCGTCGACACCTTCATGGTCGTGGTCTTCGGCGGCGCCGGCAGCCTGATCGGCACCATCCTCGCAGCCTTCGGTATCGCCCAGTCGCAGTCCATCCTCGAATTCTTTCTCGACGGCGTGCTGGCCAAGGTCTTCGTGCTCTGCGCCGTGGTCATCATCCTCATGATCCGGCCGCAGGGCTTGATCGCTTCCAAGATTCGCAAGTGAGGTGCCCCTCGTGAGCATCTACCGCAACCTGCTCGGCGGCCGTTCGGGATCGGTCGGTCTCGTCGTCCTGACCATCTTCCTCGTCTTTGTCCTGCCGCTGTCGCTCGACGCCTTCCGCCTGAACATGGTCGGCAAGTATCTCAGCCTGGCCTTCGTCGCCATCGGCCTGGTCATGTGCTGGGGCCACGGCGGCATCCTCAGCCTGGGCCAGGGCCTCTTCTGGGGCCTGGGCGGCTACTGCATGGCCGCCTTCCTCAAGCTCGAGGCGGCGGCCTCGATCGCCACCGAGGCCGGCAGCGACCAGATCAAGGCGCTGTCCACCGTCGGCCTGCCCGACTTCATGGACTGGAACCAGATCACCGAGCTGCCGTGGTTCTGGTACCCGTTCAAGAGCCTGCCCGCCACGCTCGCGCTCATCATCATCGTGCCGACCGTGTTCGCCTACATCATCGGCACGGCGATGTTCAAGCGCCGCGTCGCCGGCGTCTACTTCGCGATCATCACCCAGGCGCTGTGCTGGGCGATGGAGATCCTGTTCGTCACCCGCCAGGGCTGGACCGGCGGCATCAACGGTATCACCGACCTGCGCACCATGCTCGGCTGGGACATCCGTAGCGATTCCGCCCAACGCATCCTCTACTTCGCCACCGTCGCCGGGCTGATCGGCTGCATCCTGCTCGGGCGCTGGCTGCTCAACACCAAGTACGGCCGCCTGCTGATGGCGGTGCGCGACATGGAGGACCGCGTGCGCTTCTCGGGCTACGACGTCGCCAACCTCAAGACCTTCATCTTCTGCCTAGCCGCCGCGATCTCGGCGGTGGGCGGCGCGCTCTACGTGCTCAACGTCGGCTTCATGTCGCCCAAGCTGGTGACCATCGAACCCTCGATCTACATGGTCATCTTCTGCGCGGTCGGCGGGCGCATGTCGCTGATCGGCGCGGTCTACGGTACGCTGGCGGTGTGTTTCGGGCGTACCTTCTTCTCCGAGCAGTTCCCGGCGCTGTGGTACTTCCTGATGGGGATGGTGTTCATCCTCGTGACCATGGTCTTTCCCGACGGCCTCGCCGGCATCGTCAACCGCTGGGGGCCGTGGCTGTGGCAGCGCTGCGCGCGGCTGTGGACGCGGCCGGCGAAACCGGCGGCGGTGCCGGCCGCGGTCGATGGGGGCACGCCATGATCTATCCCCACTATGCGCTCGAGGTTGAGGACCTGACGGTCTCGTTCGACGGCTTCAAGGCGGTCAACGGCGTCAACCTCTACGTCAGCAAGGGCGAACTGCGCGTCGTTATCGGCCCCAACGGCGCCGGCAAGACCACCCTGCTCGACCTCATCTGCGGCCGCACCCGCGCCACCTCGGGCACCATCAGTTTCATGGAGCACCGGCTCACGCGCATGCCCGAGCAGAAGATCGTGCAGGCCGGCGTGGTGCGCAAGTTCCAGACCCCGTCGATCTACCCCAAGCTGACCGTGCTTGAGAACCTCGAGGTCTCCTTCCCGCGCGGCCGCGGCGCGTTCGGCTCGATCTTCTTCCGCCGCACTTCGGATGTCGTCGACCGCATCCACCAGGTGGCCAAGGAGGTCTACCTCGACCAGCTCCTTGACGAGGAGGGCGAGAAGCTCAGCCACGGCCAGAAGCAGTGGCTCGAGATCGGCATGCTGCTGATCGCCGACCCGCAGCTGCTGCTGCTCGACGAGCCGGTGGCGGGCATGAGCGTGCGCGAACGCGAGCAGACCGCCGAACTCCTGCGCCGCATCTGCCAGGGCCGCTCGGCGGTGGTCATCGAGCACGACATGAACTTCGTGCGCAAGATCGCCGACAAGGTCACCGTCATGCACCAGGGCAAGGTGCTGGCCGAGGGGCCGATGGACCAGGTCGAGAACGATCCGCGCGTGATAGAAGTCTACCTTGGCCACTGAGCACACCCCGGAGCCGGCGATGAGCACCGCCACCGTCGCACCCGACCCCGTCCCCGCCGCGCCCGCGCCCGCCGCCGAGATGCTCACGGTGAGCGACCTCAACGTCTCCTACGGCCAGAGCCGCATCATCCGCGACCTTTCCCTGGTCGCGCGCAAGAACGAGACGCTGGCGATCATGGGCCGCAACGGAATGGGCAAGACGACGCTGATGAAGAGCCTGATCGGCGTGCTGCGCTCGACCTCGGGCAGCATCCGCCTCGACGGCCGCGACCTCGCCGGCATGGACAGCTTCCGTCGGGTCAAGGCCGGCATCGCCTTCGTGCCCCAGGGCCGCCAGATATTCTCGTCGCTAACCGTCGAGGAGAACATCCGCACCGGGCTGGAGACGGTGAAGGAGCGCGCGATCGATCCGTGGATCTACCAGACCTTCCCGGTCCTACTCGAGATGCGCAAGCGCAAGGGCGGCAACCTCTCAGGCGGACAGCAGCAGCAGCTCGCCATCGCCCGCGCGCTGGTTTCGCGCCCCAAGGTGCTGCTGCTCGATGAGCCGACCGAAGGCATCCAGCCGTCGATCATCAAGGACCTCGCGCGCACCCTCAACCAGATCAAGCGCGAACGCGACCTGACCATCATCGTCTCCGAGCAGGTGCTCAACTTCACCCTCGAGATCGCCGATCGCCTGCTGGTGATCGAATCCGGCCAGATCGTGCGCGAGGACCTGCGCTCCGAAGTCGATGCGGGGAAGATCGCGAAGTTCCTTTCGGTCTGAAATCCTCGCGCTATCCGCGCTCCTTGGTCGGCGCCTGCGCATAGCCGGCGCTCCCTCCGCGCAGGATGCTCAGCGAGGTCCATCCGTTGCCGACGATCCAGCGCGCTAACAGCACCATCTGGCCGGCATGATAGGCGGTGTGCGCCAACGAGCGCTGCAAGGCCTCTTCCACCCTCAGCGTCTGCCCGCGGATAGTGACGGCGCGCGTCAGATCATCCGGACCAAGCGAGGTCAGGCTCGTCTGCAGCACGTCCCAGCCGGCGTCCCACCGCGTGCGCAGGTCGGCCCGGGTGGCGTGCGCGTCGACGAATTCGTCATCGCGGTCGCGCCAAGGCTTTTCGCCGTCGCTGGTCAGGAAGTCGGTGAAGCGCGAGCGCAGGTTGCCGCCGAGGTGCTGCAGGATGAGCGCGATCGAGTTGTCGTCCGCGCCCAGCGTGCGATGCAGCGCGTGGTCGTCCGTGACTTGCGCAAGCGCGCCCTCAGCGAAGTCCCCGGTAGCGGCGGATTTCGGCAGCGATGGCCGCCAGCGTGCTCACCCCGCCGCCGCCGCCCCATCCTCACCCTTGGTCTTGTGCTTGTACGCCGCGCCAAGGAAGCCCTTGAATAGCGGATGCGGCTCGACCGGGCTCGATTGGAATTCGGGATGCGCCTGGGTGGCGAGGAAGAAGGGGTGATCCTTGAGCTCGATGATCTCGACCAGCGACTTGTCCGGCTGGGCCGGGTCGGGGATGTAGAGGCCGGTGAATTGGAGGCCGGCGGCCTCGAACTGCGGGCGGAAGGCGTTGTTGAACTCGTAGCGGTGGCGGTGGCGTTCATTCACCACGTCGGCGCCGCCGTAGCACTTGGCGGTGCGCGAGGTCTTCTTGGTCAACGTGCAGGCGTACGAGCCCAGGCGCATGGTGCCGCCAAGCTTGCCCAGTTCGACGATCTCGCGCTGGCTCTCCATCACGCCGATGATCGGGTGCGGCGTCTTCTCATCCATCTCGGTGGAGTTGGCCTTGTCGAGCTTGAGCACGCCGCGTGCGAACTCGACGCACGCCGCCTGCATGCCGAGGCACAGGCCGAGGTAGGGGGTGCCGTGCTCGCGCGCGAAGCGGATGGCGTTGAGCTTGCCCTCCCAGCCGCGCTTGCCGAAGCCGCCCGGGACGATGATGCCGTCGAGGGTCTTGAGCGTCTCCTCCCAGCCTTCTTTCTCGAGCTGGTCGGACTCGATGCGCACGATCTTGGCCTTGACCAAGTGCGAATACGCGGCGTGGTCGATCGACTCGGTGACCGATTTGTAGGCATCCTGGTGGTTGATGTACTTGCCGATCAGGCCAATCGTCACCGTGTCCTTGGGATTCTTGATGTGGCGCACCATCAGGTCCCAGGTGCGCATGTCGCAGTCGCGCGGCGGCAGGCCGAGGCGGGTCGAGACCAGGGTGTGCACGTCCTGCTTGAGCAGCACCTGCGGCACTTCGTAGATCGAGGTGGCGACGTCGCACAGCTCGATCACCGCCTTGGGCGTGACATTGCAGAACAGGCCGAGCTTGTCGCGCACTTCGCGCGACAGCGGGCGCTCGCTGCGGCAGACCAGGAAGTCGGGGATGATGCCGATCTCGCGCAGCTTCTGCACGCTGTGCTGCGCCGGCTTGGTCTTGATCTCGCCGGCGGCCTTGATGTACGGGATGTAGGCGAGGTGCATGAAGGCGACGTACTCGCGGCCGACCTCGTGCGCGTACTGACGCACCGCCTCCATGAACGGCAGGCCCTCGATATCGCCGACCGTGCCGCCGATCTCGTGCAGGGCGATATCGACGTCGGGCGCCGCCATGGTGCGGATCGCGTCCTTGATCTCGTTGGTGATGTGCGGAACGACCTGCACCGTGCCACCGTGGTACTTGCCTTCGCGCTCTTTCTGGATCACCGAGAGGTAGATGCGGCCCGAGGTGTAGGTCGAGTGCCGGGTACACGGCTGGTTGAGGAAGCGCTCGTAGTGGCCAAGGTCGAGATCGGTCTCGGCGCCATCGACGGTGACGAAGACCTCGCCGTGCTGGAACGGGTTCATCGTGCCAGGGTCGACATTGAGGTACGGATCCAGCTTCTGGATGCGCACCGAGAAGCCCATGTTCTTGAGTAGCCGCGCGATCGACGCGCAGGTGATGCCCTTGCCCAGTGAACTCACCACGCCGCCGGTGATGAAGATGTGCCGGGTCGGCCCGACACGCGGCAGCGGCGAGTTATCCACAGGAGCGGGAGTTTTGGTCATGCG
>Ga0163148_10005820_pt1 | contig 12196 bp, 13 predicted proteins | sample OliLakLV19MP7P2_FD_148606 | JGI IMG/M metagenome (GOLD analysis project Ga0163148, IMG submission 148606) | Freshwater microbial mat bacterial communities from Lake Vanda, McMurdo Dry Valleys, Antarctica- Oligotrophic Lake LV.19.MP7.P2 | ecosystem: Environmental > Aquatic > Freshwater > Lake >... | reverse complement strand
ATACTCTATTCTGGACTTCTGCCGGATCTCTTGGGTTTAAGGGAGCAAAAAAGGGTACTCCATTCGCTGCTGGAAAAGCTGGCTCAGTTTTAGGCGAAAAGGCAAAAGCTCTTGGAATTAAAGAAGTTGATGTAAAAGTTAAGGGTGTTGGTAGTGGTCGTGAACCTACAATCCGTGCTTTTATGGCTCATGATATAGAGATATCAGCTGTTTCAGACGTGACTCCAGTCCCGCACAATGGTCCTAAACCGAAAAAACCAAGACGAGTATAATATTTATTATGAAAAAAGTTAAAAAATATAAAATTGGCAGACGCTTAGGAGCAGGTGTGTTTGAAAAATGTCAAACACCAAAATTTGTTTTATCCCAGGCTCGTCATGATAAGAGTAAGAAGAATAAACGCCCTAAGCCGTTATCTGGTTTCGGTTTACAGTTTATTGAGAAACAAAAGGTTCGTTTTATGTATGGCATAAGTGAGACTCAATTCCAGAATTTAATTAATGAAGCTGTTGGCCGTCGCGGTGCTATTGCAACTGAATATTTATTTGAATTACTTGAAACTCGTCTTGACAATACTGTCTACCGTATGGGCATCGTTCATACTCGCCGACTCGCAAGACAAATAGTTTCTCATGGACATATTTTAGTAAATGGCAAAAGAGTCACAGTCGCCTCACACAGAATAAAGATTGGTGATGTTATTGCGATTCGTGTAGGTAGTCAAAAGAGTGTCCTTTTTTCTGATATGGCTAAGAAGATGAAAGAGTATACTTCTCCCAATTGGTTGACGTTCGATGTCCCTACACTTTCTGGTTCTATTTCCGGTAAACCTAAGAATATTGAAGGATACCTTGATCTTAATACTGTGCTTGAATTTTATAGTCGTTAATAAAAGTGCTAACGTGTTAATTTTAATAATCAATTAAGCTCTAAAGCTTTTAAAAATTATGATATCTGATTTAAATATAATATTACCATCGAAAATGACTATTGTTTCCGAGGTTGGAGATAAGGGAATCTATGAAATAGATGGGCTCTATCCTGGGTATGGACACACTCTGGGTAATTCACTTCGCCGAATCATTTTATCATCAATCGAGGGTGCTGCCATCACATCTATTAAAATAGAAGGTGTTGATCATGAATTTTCAGTCCTTGATGGAGTCAAAGAGGATGTTATAACAATCTTACTTCACTTGAAGCAGGTTCGTTTTCGTCTACTTACAAGTGGGCCTCAAGTTGTGAAAATTTCTGTTAAGGGTCCAATGGATGTCACAGCTGGTGATATCGAAGTTTCTGGACAAGTTGAAGTTCTAAATAAGGATCTTCATATCGCTACAGTTACAGGTAAAACTAGTCTTTCTATTGAAATGACAGTAGAAAAGGGTCTTGGTTTTGTTAGTAAAGATTCACATCAAAAGACAAAGACTGAAGTTGGTGTTATTGCTCTTGATGCAATCTTTACTCCAATTCGTCGTGTTTCTTATGAAGTTGAAAATATGCGCGTAGGAGATAATACAAACCACAATCGCTTACGTGTGACCATTGAGACAGATGGTACACTTACTGCACGTGAGGCACTAGAGCGTGCTATTGTCATAATGGTAGAACAATTACAGGCAATTGTTGGTTTTACTATAAAAGCTAAAACTACAAAAGATGAAGAATCAAAAGAAGAAAAGGGTAGCGATAAAGCCGAAGATTCTGGAACTGATGGTAATGAATTTACTGATATTCTAAAAACTCGTATTGATACTCTTGATTTCTCAACTCGCACATTAAATGCCTTGAATGGTGCTAACATTCGTACTATCGGTGGCATTGCAAGAAAGAAGAAGGAAGATCTTCTTGATATCGAAGGTATTGGAGACAAAGGCATACAGGAGATTAAGAAAGTTTTAGGTTCTTATAAAATAACCCTAAAATAGATAGAGTATTAATTAGTAATAACATTTTATAATTAAATTTTTATGAGACATCACAGTAGTGTAAGAAAATTCGGAAGAAGTAAAAGTCAGAGACATGCTCTCCTAAAGGGTCTTGTGCTGTCACTTATCGCACATGGAAAGATTGAGACCACAGAGGCTCGCGCCCGCGAGGTCCGTCCATTTGTTGAAAAAATGGTTACAAAGGCACTTGTAGGCACACTTGCTTCTCGTCGTCTTGTGATATCTCGTCTTTATAACTTGAAAGCTCCAGCTACGAAATTAATTGACACGATAGCACCTAATTACAAAGATCGTACAGGTGGCTACACACGTATTACTAAGATTGGATCACGTGCGGGTGATGCAAGTAAAATGGCAATAATTGAATTTATATAATACAAAATATATGACAAAAAATACAATTAGTAAAACATATACAATAGACGCGACAGATAAAGTTTTCGGACGAGTAGCATCAGCAGCTGCCAAGGCTCTTCTCGGTAAGAATTTACCTGACTATAAGGCAAACGTTGTAGCTGACACTCGTGTATATATAACAAACGCGAAGTTAACTAAAATGTCTCTCACCCGTATGAATGAAACTCTTCATGAGACTTACTCAGGTCAGCCAGGTGGTTTCAAGACAAAGACGAATGCTAAAATCATAGAAAAGAAAGGCTGGATTGGTCTTTATGAATTAGCTGTTTACGGAATGCTTCCAGGAAACAAACTTCGCCCATTAATGATGAAGCGTTTAACAATATCAGAATAAAATATATGGCAGAAACAAAAACAAAATCCCAAGTAAAAGAAGGAAAGGTGTATTTTAGAGCTATAGGACGCCGTAAGACTGCAACAGCTGTCGTACGTATGTACAAGGACTCAAAAATGTCATACACAATCAACGGTAAAGATGTGAGTGATTATTTCCCTACCGCAGAACTTAAGAAGATTGTCATGGGTGCATTTGAAACAGCAACACCGAACGAGAAATTTGAAGTAGTTGTCACAACTCGTGGTGGTGGCTCTCATGCTCAAGCTGAAGCAGTCCGTCATGGTATCTCACGCGCACTTGTACTGTTCGATATAGAGCTTCGTGGTGTTCTTAAAAAGGCTAAAATGCTCAAGCGTGATCCTAGAGTCGTTGAACGTAAAAAGTTCGGACTTAAGAAAGCTCGCAAGTCACCTCAATGGAGTAAACGTTAATTTAAATATACAAAAAACGAGACTTGAAAAAAGTCTCGTTTTTTGTATACTAGAAGTATATGAATGAAAATGATGATGAAGAGAATATAGAAGTTGAAGACTCTGAAGCCGAAAATACTTCAAATAATATAGAAGATGACGAAGAGCATTTTGAAGATGTGACCTTTATTAATAGTACCGAAGACGGGGAAGCACTGCCAGATAAAGACGTAGTTAAAAAACTTAGAGAAGATTTAAAAATTTGCCGTAAAGACAAAGAGGAATATTTGACTGGCTGGCAGAGAGCTAAAGCTGATTATATCAATCTTCAAAAAGAGCTTGATTTGGTTCGTGTAAATAGTTCCATTCTAAATAGAGAAAGAATGGCTAAAAGTCTTTTACCCACGCTAGATAGTTTTGATATGGCTTTTGCGAATAAGTCCGCCTGGGAGAATGTAGATAAGAATTGGCGTATGGGTATAGAATACATTTTCCAGCAATTTATGACTGGCTTAGCTGAGTCTGGAATTGAGAAAATTGACCAAGTGGGTGTTCCGTTTGACCCCAAACTTCACCAATCCATCGAAAGTGTTCCAACAGAAGATGAATCCAAAGACCATACAATAGAAAAAGTCCTCCAAGCTGGATACAAAATAGACGACAGGGTGTTAAGACCAGCCAGAGTAAATATTTACGATTATAAAAAATAGATTATGATTACTCCAGACCAACAAAATATCTTAAATCATCTTGATGGGGGTAATGTACATCCATACAACCCAGACTCTGAAAATATTTTTCAGAACATGAAACAAAAAATTAAATCAGTACTTGGTCAAAAAGTAGAAGTTTTACATCGTGGTTCTAGTGCTCTTGGTATAGCGGGGCAGAAAGAAGTTGATATTTATATACCAGTAGAGGAAGAACAAATGAAAGAAATTGTTGCTAAACTACAGCAATTATTTGGTATATCACCTAAAAGTATTTATGAAGCAGAGCGTATAAAGTTCTTGCAAGATATAAATGGAATAAGAGTAGAAATAATGGTTGTTAATAAAAATCATAAAAGTTGGGTTAAAGGTGAAGTCGTTTTTCAATATATAAAAAATCATAATGATGAACTTAAAGAATATGAAAAATTAAAAAAAGAAGCCAGTGGTCTACCTTACAAAGAATATCAAGCTCGAAAAGATGAATTTTTTAATTACGTTCTTAATCTCCAAAAGTAAATGCACTAGGTCTTGCCTAGTTCATGTTTACACGATTTTATGCTATCGCGTAAAACAGTGTAATTTAACCAAAAGTACTATTTTCTACGCTATCGCGGGAAAATAGTACTTTTGGTTTATTTTTGTTGAATTAGTTTTAAAAATTCTTTTTCTGTTGCTTCATCGAGTTTGTCGGTGACCAAGATAATAAGCTCAGTAGAAAGACCGAGGTCTTTTTTAATATTTGTGAATAGATGCTCGAAAGGGTACATAGAAATCCAGACAGAATTTTTCACACAGATGAAGCCCGCTTTTTTAAGTAGGTATCGTAGTGCTTCGCGTTCACTTTTTCTATCTTCTGGTACATCAAGTAGAACCATACGCCAGCAACCATCCCAATGTGTAGAAACCAAACTTGCTTCTGCTTCAAGAGCGATATTATGAATCTTATGTCTGCCATCTTCGGTAAGGCGGAAATACTGCTTGTGTTCAGAATTAAAAGCCTCTACAAGCCCATCTGAGAGTAGGTTTTTGATTGACCTAGTTATTGCATATTTTTCTGAATTTCTCCCTTCTCTAGTACCCTGGAGAAGGGTTGGGGATGAGGTGGGTGAGGTGCATTCTTGTATTTCGTCGAGTGCTACCATCTTTTTATTAGACAGCATCTTTAAAATAGCCTTTTGAATTGGGTGTTTTTTCGCCATATTGACTATTATATCATTTTCTTATACATTATACAATATTTTAGTGGTCACGAAATACTTGTCAAAAATAAATGGTTAGTATATAATAGCCGAACAATTAGTTTATTATTAAAAATTATTAGTTAATTTACAAAATTTTTCTCTTTAAGGTCTCACCTCGGGGTCATTAGAGGAACGACCTTTTCCCGAAAAATAATAAAAAATATGTCAAAAATAATTGGTATAGATTTGGGTACAACAAATTCGGCAGTCGCAATCATTGAAGGTGGCCAGCCGAAAATTATCGAGAACATCGAAGGTGCTCGCACGACTCCTTCCGTCGTCACTGTGACAAAAAATGGTGATCGTATGGTAGGGCTCCTTGCAAAGCGTCAGGCAGTTACAAATCCTGAGAATACTATCTCTGGTATTAAGCGTTTTATGGGTCATATGTATGAAGATCCAGAAATTCAGAAAGACCAGAAAACTATTCCTTATAAAATTCAAAAAGGGAAAGATGGTGGTGTCGAAGGAAAGCTTGCTGATAAATGGCTACGTCCAGAAGAAATCTCAGCAATGATTTTATCTAAAATAAAAGCTGACGTCGAAGCAAAGCTTGGCGAGAAGATTACTGAAGCTGTCATTACCGTGCCCGCTTACTTCAATGATGCTCAAAGAAAAGCCACAAAAGATGCTGGAGTTATTGCCGGGCTTGATGTGAAGCGTATCATCAACGAGCCGACAGCTGCCGCTCTTGCTTATGGATTTAATACAAAGAAGAATGAAAAGATTGTGGTCTACGACTTTGGTGGAGGTACTTTTGATGTCTCTGTTCTTGAAGTGGGGGACGATGTTATCGAAGTGAAATCTACAGATGGCGACTCACACATGGGTGGTGAAGATATCGACCAAAAAGTTGTGAAGTGGATTGCCGATGAATACAAGAAAGAATCTGGTATTGATGTTACGAAAGATATGCTAGCCCTTCAGCGTTTAAAGGAAGCTGCTGAGAAGACAAAGCACGAGCTTTCAACAACTACAGAATCAGAAATAAATATTCCATTTATCACTTCTGATGCATCTGGTCCAAAGCACTTACTTCTCAAGATGACTCGCGCAACTCTCGAGTCTCTAGCCTCTGAATATGTCACTCGTTCTATTGATATTACAAAACGAGCAATTGAAGCTTCACCATTTAAAATGGGTGAAATAAATGAAATAATATTAGTCGGAGGTCAGACAAGAATGCCAGCAATCGTAGAAGCAGTCAAGAATCTTTTCGGTAAAGAACCAAATCGTTCTATTAACCCAGATGAAGTTGTAGCTCTCGGTGCGGCTGTCCAAGCTGGAGTCCTACAAGGCGACGTACGTGATGTATTACTCCTTGATGTCATTCCACTATCACTCGGTATTGAGACTCTTGGGGGCGTTTCTACAAAGCTTGTAGAGCGAAATACAACTATTCCTAGTTCTAAATCTCAAATATTTTCAACTGCTGCGGATAATCAGACTTCTGTTGAAATTCACATCACACAAGGTGAGAGACCAATGGCTTCTGACAACAAATCCCTTGGAAGATTTATTTTGGGAGATATTCCACCAGCACCAAGAGGTATGCCTCAAGTAGAAGTTACTTTCGATGTAGATGCGAACGGAATATTGAATGTCAAAGCGAAAGATAAAGCTTCCGGTAAAGAGCAGTCTATTCGTATTGAAGCAAGCTCTGGTCTTTCTGAAGCTGATATAAAGAAAATGCGTGAAGATGCAGAATCTCATGCAGACGAAGATGCGAAGAAAAAGGAATTAGTCGATGAGAAAAATACAGCCGAGATGATGATTTTCACGGCCGAGAAATCGATTAAAGAGTATGGCGATAAAGTTAGCATAGATGTGAAAGCTTCTGTCGAAGAAAAAATAGCTGAAGTTAGAAAAGCTAAAGAAGGAAATGATGTAAGTGCTATAAAATCTACACTTGAAGCATTAACCACTGAGCTTTCAAAAATTGGAGAAGCTATGAGTAAACAGGCCCCACAAGATGCTGGATCAAACCCTACTCCAGAGCCACAAAGTGAAGAAATTAAAGAAGCAGAAGTAAACGAAAATCCAGAACAAAAATAATGCCTAAAGATTATTACGAAACATTAGGAGTGAAGAAAGATTCGTCGAAAGAAGAGATTAAGAAATCTTTTCATAAGATGGCGCATAAATACCATCCCGATAAGAATAAAGGAGATGATAAGAAATTCAAGGAGGTAAATGAAGCTTACCAGACTCTTTCTGATGACCAAAAGCGTTCACAGTATGATCGCTTTGGTTCTGCGGGTCCTCAAGGTTTCGGTGGTGGAAGCACTGGCGGTGGTTTTGGTGGTTTCGATTTCTCTGGTGCCCAAGGTGGTATGGAATTTGATATGGGAGACCTTGGAGATATTTTTGGAGACTTGTTTGGAGGAGGAGGTGGAAGAAGACAAAAAGTAAAAAAGGGTCGAGATATCCAAACTGAGATTGATTTATCTTTCGAAGAATCTGTTTTTGGTGTTGAAAGAAAAATTTCTATAACCAAACAATCTGCTTGCGATACTTGTAGCGGTACTGGAGCAAAATCAGGCACAAAGATGAATACTTGTAAAACTTGCGATGGTGCAGGCCAGGTAAGAGAGATTCAGCGTTCTATTCTTGGAAGTTTTCAAAGTGTGAAAACCTGTGAGATCTGTATGGGAAGTGGGAAAGTTCCCACAGATAAATGTTCCGATTGTAAAGGCTCTGGTGTTCGTAAAAAAACTGAAGAAATAAACATAAAAATACCATCTGGTATGAATAAGGGTGAAATGGTTCGAATGACTGGCGGTGGAGAAGCGATACAGGGTGGTCAAGTGGGAGATCTATATATAAAAGTGAATATTAAATCTCATTCTTTATATAAACGAGATGGTTCTAATTTGACTATGGACCTTAATATTAAGCTTTCAGAGGCCATTCTTGGTATGATTTATAACCTAAAGACTCTTGAGGGTAATATTATTGAGGTGAAAATTCCAGAAGGCATTAATCACAACGACCATTTGCGTGTTCGCGGATATGGAGTGCCTGTTGGTCACGACCGAGGTGACATCATCATCCATATACTTGTAAAAATGCCAACCAAGCTCTCACGTAAATCAAAAGACGCAATTGAAAAATTAAAGGAAGAGGGCTTGTAAAATTCTACAACTCTGCTATTATTACGCTATTGATTTTTTATTATTATTTTTGCAGTAAAAATACTCTGCACAACAAAAGAGATGACTAAAAATTCGGTTTCTTCTAAGAAACTTTGGAAGATTGGTGTTAATGATTTTAATACACAATACTTCGATTTTAATAAAGACGGTGACTTAATAGTAAAAGAGGGTAACAATATTTATAATGTTAGATATTTGGCTGACAAAATGGGCACTTCACTTGAGATATTTTTTCCTTTTATTGTGGAAGAAAGAGTGGAGGACTTTTTGGATTTAGCTACAAACCTAATAAATAAATTAAAATATCAAGGAAAATTTTACTATCATTATCCAATGAAAGTTAGCCAGAATAAGGAAGTAGTAATGTCTTTGATTGGCGAAGGTGCCAATATTGAAACTGGCTCATACAACGAACTTTGGCTCGTGAAGAAAATGCTTGAACAGGAAACTTTTAACCCCAAGTTAAGAGTCTTTTGTAATGGTCCTAAGACAGAAAAGTATATGGCCCTTATTGATGAGCTTCAACACAAAGGACTAAAAGTCATACCTATTATCGAAGGTCCAAATGAATTAAAATTCTTGCAATACTCTCGCTATGATGTTGGTATTCGCCTTGATATGCCAGTCAAAGCTCTATCGAGATGGAACAAGCCAATAGACCGTTTTGGTTTTGAGGCCTCTGACTTACTAAAAATAGAATCTTTTAAGAATTTAAAAGTTTTGCATTATCATGTCGGTTCTCAGATAGAAAAGCTTTCTGATGTTCTGACTCCTATCCGATATGCACTTGATGTTTACTTTAAATTAAAAGAGAAGAATCCCTCTCTCGATACTTTGGATATCGGTGGTGGTATGCCAATTCCTTATAGTAGAACAAAAGGTTACGGAGTTGATAAATTGCTTGAGAATATTTTTGATCTTATGAAAAGAGAAGCTGACAAGAGAGGAGTTGCTCATCCAAACTTAGTTTGTGAATGGGGTCGCTATATGGTGGCACCAGCACAGATAAATGTATATAAAGTTATTGATACAAAAAAGATAAATCAAAAGAAAAGTACAGCAAGTAAGTGGTATATAATTGATGGGAGCTTTATGAATGACCTCATTGACACTTGGGCTATAGACCAGAAGTGGATGATTGCTCCTGCAAATAATAAAAACGATGGCAACTTGGCAGATGTCTGGCTTGCTGGTTCTAGTTGTGACTCGGATGATATTTATACAGGATTAAACGGTAGTGTAAAACTACCAGACTATGATTCAGGAAGTAATGATAAGCCTATGTATATAGTAGTATTTGATACTGGCGCTTACCAAGACCCACTGGCTTCTCAGCATTGTATGCTTTCTTCACCACTTAAAATTATCGCCGAGAATGGACACATAGTTGTCTCTCGTAAGCGTGAATCTCCTGAGGAAATGGGTAAAGATTTCGGCTGGTAATTATTATTAAAAGTTGTAATATCGTATTATGAATACAAATTTACCAACTCTAGAGTTTATATTAAAAAATTATAAGAATTTTAATTCAAGGGCACTTAAGGATTCTCTTATCTCTTATTGGCAACACGTAGAGAGAGGTGGCAAGATGTTCTGGGCTGTTGGTGGAGCTATGTCTACTGCTCAGCTTGGTATAACTTTTACTCCTGCTATTCGTGCTGGACTTATCTCTGGTATGTCTGTTACTGGTAACAATATAGAAGAATCACTTTTCCGTTTAGTTGCTCATAAATCTTATAAAGATTTTCCTGATTATCGATATTTTACCAAAGAAGATGATACTAAGATTTTAGAAGACCGTATGCGTCGCGTGACTGACACAAGTATTCCGGAAGACGAAGCTTTTCGTGTTGTAGAGAAGCAGATCGTTCCTACTTGGATAGAAGCTACAAAAGCCGGCACACGTAAATTCTGGCATGAATATTTTTATGAACTTATTCAAAATATTGATAAGAAGCATCATGAGGGTAAAGCAGATGAATGTTGGTTACTTGCTGCAGCTGAGATGAATATTCCTATTGTTGTTCCAGGTTATGAAGACTCAACCTTTGGTAATATATTTGCTTCATATGTAAAGAAAGGTGAATGTAGTGCCAGTATCGTCAAAAGTGGTGTGGAGTATATGTGTGCTTTTTATGACCAATATCAAGAATTGTCAAAAGGTGAAGGAGTTGGCTTCTTCCAAATTGGTGGTGGTATCTCTGGCGATTTTCCAATTTGTGTAGTTCCTTCACTTAAATACGACATGATTATAGATAATGTTAAACCCTGGGCTTACTTCTGCCAAGTTTCTGATTCGACTACTTCATATGGCTCATACTCTGGTGCTACTCCAAATGAGAAAATCACTTGGGATAAGTTGACAAAAGATACTCCAATGTTCGTCATTGAGTCCGATGCTACTATCGTTGCTCCACTTATACTTACAGCCCTCCTTGAGTGTAAAGCAAATCCAGAAGAAGCTAATGCTTTGATTGAGAAATACTCTATTTAAATTTATTCTTAAACTTATTAGAAATTATAGTATATAAAAGTTGAGCAGCACCATATTCTGTAAGGACTGTGTCCTGTTGTGGTGATACTTCTACTATATCAGCACCGATAAGTTCTTTATGAGCTATTGCGCGTTCTATAAGTTCTATACCATACCACCATTCTAATCCACCTTGGACGGGTGTACCTGTGCCAGGCATATAAGCCGGATCAAAACCATCGACATCTATGCTTATATATAAGTATTTTGTTTTAATACTTTTTAATATGTCAGATATTTTTGGAATTTTATTTCCAGAACCCCATTCAAATACGGTTACATTATTTTTAGGGTTGTTAAAATACTCTTGTTCATCTATAGAGTAAGTACGAATGCCAACTTGAATAAGCCCATATCCCATTTCACTGGCTCGGCGCATAACACACGAATGAGCAAAAGTTGAAACTTCATCATTTAAATAGTCACTATTATCATTACGCAAATCACAATGTGCATCTATCTGAAGTATGGTTACATCTTTCGGATTTACTTTTTGAGCTAAAGCCTGAAAGAGTCCGATCGAAACAGAATGTTCACCGCCAAGTAGAAAAATAAATTTATCTTTACTCAATAATTCCGTACATTGATTATTAATTTCCGCAACAGCTTTGCTTGGAGTAAAATTCTTAATATTATTTAATTCAATCAATCCAGTCTTAATAAATTTATTTGGTTCACATTTAAATTTGCGATCCCAGAATTCAAGCAATCCATTTAAACTTTGCGTAATAGCTTTTGGTCCATTAATTGTACCCTTATGACTTGAAGCGGTCTTCTCATAGGGGGCCGAAACGATGACTACATCAGAATCTTGCCATTTCTCTGTGCTTATAATTGTATCTATCATATATTTATGTAATAGTACATAAAATGCTATAATAAGGCAAATATTTTTATTATTAGTTAATTTAAGAAAATAATGCAGAAAATCACAAAGATAATTGGGAGAGAGATTCTAGATTCGCGAGGTAATCCGACTGTTGAAGTTGATATTTATTTGACAGATGGCTCAATGGGTAGAGCTGCGGTTCCTTCAGGTGCTTCTACGGGAAGCCATGAAGCTTGTGAACTTCGTGATGGAGACAAGAAAAGATATAGTGGAAAGGGTGTCCTCAAGGCAGTGGCGAACATAAATACCCTAATTTTTAAGGCTGTCAAGGGTAAAAATTTTGATCAGAGAAGTCTTGATAGTGCTCTAATAAAGCTAGACGGAACCGAAAATAAAACAAAACTCGGAGCTAATGCTATCTTGGGGGTTTCTATGGCTTTTGCCCGTGCAACAGCACAGGCTGAGAAAAAGCCATTATGGAAATACTTTAAAGATATATCAAAAACAAAAGCTGTAATGCTTCCAGTGCCAATGATGAATATTCTAAATGGTGGTACTCACACAAATTGGGAATCTACAGATATTCAAGAATTTATGGTTATGCCAGTAGGG
>Ga0163148_10005817_pt1 | contig 12196 bp, 4 predicted proteins | sample OliLakLV19MP7P2_FD_148606 | JGI IMG/M metagenome (GOLD analysis project Ga0163148, IMG submission 148606) | Freshwater microbial mat bacterial communities from Lake Vanda, McMurdo Dry Valleys, Antarctica- Oligotrophic Lake LV.19.MP7.P2 | ecosystem: Environmental > Aquatic > Freshwater > Lake >... | reverse complement strand
GTGCCGAGCTAGAGGCGAGCGCAAGAAGCGCGAGGCGCAAAGCCAAGTGTCAAAAATCGAGCCGCTACCGGAAAGTTCACGCAAACCATCTTCATCCTGGGCTGCGTGCATTAAGCAGATCTATGAGATTGACCCCCTGGAGTGCCCAAAGTGTAGGAGCCAGATGCGAATAGTAGCGTTTGTGCAGGATCCACAAGAGATCAAGAAAATTATGCAGTCGTTAGGACTACCCGATTCAACAGCTCCTCCACCGCTACCCAAAGGCAGCACGGCAGAGTTTGAGCAGTACTGCTTAGATGAGATTCCAGATTACGACACGTTTTAAACCTTGAGTTTAGCCAGGGTAGGGGAGCTTGCGCCCTAGGATCAGCGTACTGGCACTAAATTCTTCAAAACTGGTGTAGCGAAAGACACTTTTACGGTGCTGACGGTGCTGGTTGTGCCTTTTTGGTCAATAAGAGAGCTGCACCGCTCGAAGGGGTGGAAAATGTCGACCAAATATGTCGCAGCTACTATGCTACTATGCAAAAATCCCAGAAAGCCGCACTAGAGCTTGTTCTATGGCAACTAACTCGCTAATATCCTTGCTGAATTAATTGATTTTCCTATCCATAAACGTTAGTATCTGGTGGATTGTACTCCGATAGCTACGACTACTCAAAACTTGGATCTTTTAGGTTTAGTCCGCGCCAACCAATGGGATTTGGTTAGGAATCCGCGGATTTTTAAATCATCGTTATTCCAGTTTTGAAATGCGCCACACTCTTGACTTGATCCCATACTGGGAGCAGATTGCGGCCGGCAATCTCAGGACTGTTAGCCATCTTCGTATTCAATTCCCATGGCACGCATGGTGTACGTCACATTCAAATTTGGAACCTGTTGGAGCCGCACTATTTGGTGCTATTTGTTGCCACTTTTTATCCTCGCACTCGCTTTCGCAGGCCCTTTTTCTCACGCTCAAACTGCTCCAACAACCTGCCTTGCCAACGCAAACTATGAATCCGTCTGTTCTGAACTTACACCCCTAGATAACTGTTCGCCGCAACTCACTGCACTATGCTGTGACTGCCAAACTGTTTGGGATGTTGATTTTGCCTACTGCAGCTTTACCCTGGCACTATTTCCAACTCCGACTCCAACAGTAACACCGACCTATACTCCATCCCCAGTTCCCACCGTGTTAGTGGTGGAATCCACACCGATCGTTCCGCCGATAACTTGTGTTGGTGGAGTTGATAGCAATAGTGACGGAGTTATTGACGCATCGGGCGAACCGTGTGGCTTTGGCGGGTCATGCATCCCGGTTACCATAGTGGAACAGCGAGGGAGCTTAGTCGTCGGAGCTGATGACTTAAGAATTCTAGTTGAAAAATCTCTAAAGAAACTCTCACGTTCACCGCGGCTAGCGCGCGACCGTGGATTAAAGAAACGGCTCTTTAAGTCTAACAAGCGCGCAAATGCCAAGATGACGCTTTTTAAGGCGCAAGCAACGGCGACCTTAGCGCAGCTACCGAATATAATTCTAGTCTGTCCAAGTTCGATTCCGTGCAACAAGGTTGATAATACCGCGGCGATTATTAGCTATCAAAACGCGGTATCTGCGATGCAGGTCTTAGGTGTCCGCACGCTAAACCGCGCAACAAGACTAGTTGAGCCAGATATTAAGAAAGCGAGAAAGAAGACCAAACCGCTAGGGATTAAGATTCGCAATAACGGCATGAAGCTAATTGATGCAGCCGCACTATTGCCGAAGGTGGAGAGTAAGTGTGGATAGAGGTCGGGTGATTAAGGACTTCCTAAAAAGTATCGAAGTCATATCGGTGGCACTTATTGCCGTGGTGTGCACGATCATCTGTGCAGGCTCGGCAAATGCGCAGGGTAACGATAATTTAATCCCGACTGACCCAAATCTGAATCGAGTCAATTGGGCGGCCGCTGTTGAAGGGTCGATTATCAGTGGTTGTAACAGTAATGCGAACTTTCTAATTGATTCTCTCGGCTCCGGCACAGGGCAATACTTAGATTGTGCAGTTCCGGGTGGCGCCCTCTTAATTGATCTAGGGCAATCAAGATCTTTCGATACCGTACAGTTGCACCTCTGGGATGGCGATGATCGATTTTATCAGTACGTTATTAGCATCTCTGAAGATGGCACAAACTTCACAGAGGTCATTAATCGTTCTGAGGGTGAATATCGAGGGATTCAGAGACTTGTAATTCCTGAGCAGCAGGCGAGATATATAAAATTCGTTGGTGATCCGGGGAGCACATACAATTGGTTTCAGCCGATTGATGAGATTCATGTAATCGGTACGAGCGAGTCTGCACCGGAAGCCAATCAGCAGATAGTCGTCGATGCAGTATCAAATGGCGGAGGTAGTTACACCGTTGGCGTCAAAGTTAACCTAAACGCCGGAGTCTATAAGATCTCCCACCTGTCCGGAGCAACCTCTGCGTGGGCGAATGACTCAGGCAACGGTGGTAAAACGTGGTCAGGACGCACTGATGTAAGTGTCCCGCACTTTAACAAGTCATATCAGTTTGGATGGGTTCATACCAGTTTAAGTACTTACGCCACGGCTTCCCAGGCAGACGCGGCGATGCAGGGCAAGAGTTTCACCCTTCAACTTCCGGCACAGAGTGATGTCTATTTTTGGTTAAATGACGGCACGCCAGCGGATAATCGTGGAACTCACACCGTACTAGTTACGCAGCTATCTGGACCCAATGACACACTGCTCGAGCGCGTTCGTGACAGCATGACCCGTAGTGTTCTTTGGCAACAGGATGCAGTTGCTTACTGGTCCGAGTGGATCTCGAACAGTAACGCAGCTAATCCCTCCTGTTTTGGATGCCATATTCAGAGCCAGGCGATCGATGGATTGAATGCCTCAAGGAACAAGCTTCCATCACTCCCTGTTGATCAGCCGTTTATGGCGAAGGCTGCCGAGGTATTTCTTAAGTGGCAGAATTCAAGCGGATGGGTTTCTCCGTATCACGGGGGATCATTGGCGATCGCCCAAACCTCACTTTGGGCATGGTCACTCAGTAGCTATCAAAACTCGCAGGAAGCAGCGTTTGTGCTTCCAGGACTATTTAATGCGCTCAATTGGCTAAAGGGACAACAAACCGCCGCGGGTGGATGGAATGATGATCATGGTGGTGGCCCAATCTACGGTGATGGTCAACCGAGCGCTGCCCTGACTAGTGGCAATATTCAAGCGCTAGTAAAGGTCCTCAATCAGGTCACGGGCGAGGAATTCCTACCCTTTAGCAATATCGAGATTAATGGCGGCGAGATTACGCTGAATCAACATTACGGAATGGTTAATGACGTAGTTCTAAATGCAGAAGATGTCACCGGCTTTCGTATTACGATCTCTGATGTGTTTACCTCTAGCGGTAATTTTGTACTCTCTGAGATCGAGGCCTTCGCTAGTGACGGTGCAGATCTGACGATCAGTTCAGCAACAGCGAACTTAGAACAGGGTGGATATCCGATCTCTGAGTCGTTTAACGGCATTTCAAACGATACCTCTGATGGTTGGGCTTATGGCGCCAATGTTCGCACTAACCCGGCTATCGGATTCTGGAAACTTAACGAATCAATAGATTCTTTCGGGCGCATTAGAATTACGCAGATCTATCCGGAACATCAATGGAAGGTCTACAAGATTGAGTTTACATCGGATCCCAATCCAACGATTAATTCTACCTTCGTACCTGCTACAATTTCCGGTGTTGGAATTCTTCAACCGGGTGAAGGCACGTTAGGAGCAGCGCTCCTAACTTCACTACGTGCTGCAGCTAAGATGTATCTCAATCCAGCCTGGAACTACTCGCGCAATACCCGCACGGCTGCTCAGACTATCATTGGAGTCCATCAGGCGTTGGCCTACTTAGAACCTGAGGATGTCGCTGCCGCCGCCCCGCGCATGACGGAGATTGCGAACTACCTAAGGTCGATCCAACGCCCTGACGGTGGATGGAATGATGGGAGTGGAGTTTCGCGAGTCTATCCATCGGCGATGGCGTTGCGAGCGTTGCTGCTACTTAATCCTACTGACCTTGATGACGTGTTGCTGAAGGGGGCAGATTACCTACTAACCACGCAACGGGGCGATAACGCCTGGGCGTCTCCACCAATCGGCACAAACTTAGCTGTAACAACTTGGGTTGAGATCGCACTCCCAACGCTCTTTGATGTGCTATCTCAAGACTATCTGCAATCAATAGTTCCGGACCTAACGGCGTACGGATTGAACGGAAAGGTGGAGCTTCTCTGGACAGCATTGTCACAGGCAGTTTCGTATAACCTCTTTCGTAAAACTGCAGAGCTTCCCTGGACCGAGATCGCACACGGTTATCAGAGCGATATCGCCTCCTACACCGATAGCAACGTAGTTAACGAGGCGACCTACTATTATAAGGTGCAGTGGAATAGTAAGGAGGGAGTAACATCAGCAGATTCCAATCAGGCGAGTGCCACTCCGTATGGGATGCAGTGTGGTGGTGATTCGCCACCGATTATTACCTCACCACCTGTGCTTGGAGGAGTTCAAGATATCCCCTATCAATATGAGGTAGAAGCGAGTGACCCAGACCCGGGTGACATTTTGACTTACTCACTTGAATCAAAGCCTAGTGGGATGACGATTAACTCACAGACGGGATTAATTTCGTGGCTTCCGACTGCCTCTCAAGCCGGCTCTCACTTAGTCACTATAAAGGTCACTGATAATATCGGACGCTTTGCGATTCAGAGCTACCAGGTGACGGTAGCGGCGATCTACATCAACTATCCACCGCAATTTTCAACGACACCGAATTCCTCTGCTATCGCCGGTGAGCTCTATTCGTACCCCTCTCACGCCATCGATCCCAACGGAACCGATATTTTGACCTATGAGTTATTGATTGCTCCCCCAGGGATGACGATCAACTCAACAACGGGCAAGGTAAAGTGGACTCCGTCCCTTGATACCCCGCCCGATTCTACCGAGCTTGTAAGGTTACGTGTAAAAGACAGCGCTAGTTTAACGGACGAGCAGGAGTTTACTGTTTCAGTTGGCGCCAATACCGCACCAACTATCACCTCCTCCCCACCACTCACCGCGCCACGCCTCGTGGTTTACATCTATGATGTGGAAGCAAACGATGCGCGAAACTCGACCCTTAACTATTCGCTGCAGCAGAAGCCTTCAGGAATGAGTATCCAACCCCAGAGCGGATTTATCACCTGGGTCCCAACCCTTGCTCAGGTCGGAGATCATCAGGTGCATGTGCGTGTCGCTGACCCAGGTGGATTAGTTGCCGAACAGTCTTATATCGTAACAGTCCCGCCGAATGATCCGCCCTACTTTGTTTCCGCTCCTAAGGTAACCGGAGCAATTGGAGGAGGGTATTACTACGACGCAAACGCAGTCGATCCTGAGGCGCAACCACTTCAGTTCAGCGTCGACTTGGGACCCGTTGGACTAACCATTGATCAGTCGAATGGAATAGTTTCTTGGGTCCCGACAGAGGAACAGCTCGGGGAGCATGTCGTTTCCCTAAAAGTTACCGATGATTTCGGATTATCTGCACTTCAGAACTATACGGTTAATGTTGGACCCGTAGGCTCCGATGGCGGTGGCAATCAACCCTTCGGTGACATCACCGTTACGATAAATTCTCCAACTTATGGTAGCACGATCTCAGTTAAAACTGAGCTGTTCGCGACCATAACCAGCACCACAGGTCCACCCGATTCTTGGACAGCCACGCTACTTCGTCCCGGCACTGATTTTAGCTTACTGTTGGGAACTGCCCCTGGTGGCTTAACTAACCAATCGATCGGATTTATAGATCCGTCAGCACTAGCTAATGACCCGTACTTAGTTGAGATAGCTGTAACTAAGGGAAATTCTACTGGCTATTATACCTTCCCTTACGACGTTTCTAGTTACCTAAAGCTTGGGGAGTTTTCGTTAAAAGTTTCTGACTTAACCATTCCGCTATCTGGACTACCAATAACCATTCGCCGTTCCTATTCGACCTTCGATCTGGGCCAGTATGAGTTTGGAGCCGGATGGAGACTCGATGTTCCGGGACGCGTGGTTGATTCGGCAGATGAGCTGTTGCTAGAGCCATATACGACTGCAACGCGAGTTTTTGTTACGCGACCTGATGGCAAGCGAGTTGGCTTTACCTTTGCGCCCTACCTAGTTCATCCCTTTTTTCCATTTTGGGTGCCGGCTTTTACTGCTGACCCTGGGGTTACTGATGTTCTGGAAGTCGGTCAAACTGTACTTTTTAACTCCGGTGGAAGTTTTTGGGAATTATTCGGAGAGTTCAATCCGAGCACGTTCTATTTAACCACCAAAGAGAATGTTCGCTACACGATCGATGAAGCCGCGGGTTTACTGGAGGCACGCGATGCAAACTTCAATACTCTAACATTCACTAATGGCGCGATAATCCACTCTAGTGGTGCTGCGATTAATTTAGAGCGGGATAGTACTGGAAGAGTAACTAAGATTACTGACCTAAATGGTGAGCAGATCCTCTATGCCTACGATGCAGCCGGGGACCTGCTATCGGTAACTAATCAGTTGGGAGAGGTCACAAGCTATACATATGACCCTGGGGCGATGCCGCATCTGTTAAAAACCATAACTCTGGATGGTGGCACTAAGATATTGGAGAATGTGTATTCACCTGACGGCAGGCTAATCAAACAGATCGATGGCGAAGGGAACGAAACTTTAACCGGAATAAATGTCGATGCTCTAACCGAGACGATTCAGGATCCGAATGGCAATATCACCACTCTAAAATATGACCCGAACGGAAATTTAGTTCAGAAGATCGCTCCAAATGGAAAGATCTGGAGTTATGGCTATGATGGAAATTTCAATCTTATCTCTGAAATTGATCCGCTCGGTCAGACTATTACTCGCGTCTTTGATTCCAGTTCGAGACTGCTAGCTGAAACCGACGCACGTGGATTTACAAAGAGTTTCGAATACAATTCCTTGGGTCAAGTTACAAAGGAGATCAATCCTTTCGGCAAAACCAAGCTTTGGACCTACGATGACCTGGGCAATATCCTCTCGACCAGCGATGAATCGGGGCGAACGACGCAGCTTACTTACGACGTCAGTGGCAACCTTCTGACGATAACCGATCCCATCGGTTCAACAACTTCGTTTGAACGCACCCCATCCGGAAGAGCCAGCAAGATAAGTCATCCCAACGGCTTGGTTGAGGATTTTGAGTATTCTGCCAACGGGCAGGTCACTAAACGTTCTCATATACGTACTGACTCTCAAGGCGTGCAGCATTCGTCCTCAACATTGCTAGAACATGACGAATTGGGGCGCACCAATAAGGTGATAGCTACCAATAATGAATCTGTGACATTTGAGCGAAGTCCGGCGGGCAATGTCGTTGGATTTACCGATCAGGCTGGGGCGGTTACAAACTGGAATTTTAATGCGGCGAATCGTTTAACCTCTGTTATCAGGTCAGGGGGCGCTGACGGCGGCGTCGCTGGGGCCGGGGAACAAGAGTCTTATGAATATGATGGTAGTGGAAACTTCACTAAGTTCACTGACCCTCTGGGGAATGTTTATCAGTATCACTACAATAGTCTAAATCAACTGATCAAAATTACTTTACCGGATCAGTCTACAATTCTTGCAACATACGATGATCTGGGGAGACTTGTTTCGGAGACCAACCAGCGCGGTTTCTCTAAATCCTATCAGTACGATGCAGTTGGTAATCGCACTCACGAAACCGACGCCCTTGGTCGAGTAACGGTATCGAGCTTCGATGCCCTTGGAAATGAGATATCGAGAACTTCACCACGTGGTTTAACTACTTATTTCCAATACAATGACAGCGGAGAACTAGTTAAAACTACCTTTCCGGATGGAACCTTTGTAACCAAAACTTATGATGATCTTGGCAGGGTTATCACTGAAACCGACGAACTGGGTGCTAACAAAGTTTACACATACGGTTCCGCAGGCATCGTTAGCGCGTCAACAGATCCACTCGGTGCCACAACTCAGTTCCAATATGATGAAGTTGGCAATCTATTAAAATGGATTGACGCCGCCGGAAGGCAGACAGTCACGGACTATGACGATGTTACGCGGCCTACGAAACGCACCTTGCCTTTGGGCATGAGCGAACACTTCACATTCGGCCCGAGTGGTGGGCTCACGAGTTACATAGATTTTAATGGGCAAAACTTCGCTTTTGAATACGATGGTCAGGGGCGTCCGACCAAGGCTATCTATCCCGGTGGGAACTTTCGGCAATACCAGTACAGCTCTTACGATGACATCAGCTCTGTTAATGAGAACGGCAGTATCCTTGGCTATCAACGAAATGCCGTCGGGGCACTAACTCAGATTACATATCCCAATGGACAGGCGATCGTATACGGTTACGATTCTGCGGAGAACCGTACGAGTGTTTCAACTCCGAGTGGGACCGTTTATTACACCTATGATGCAGCCGATCAGCTTACGGGCATCTCCGATCCTATCCTCGGCAGTGTTGCGATTACCTACGATTTCGATGGCAATTTAATCGAGATGCTCTTTCCAAACGGGCTGCGGGAGGTTCGCACCTATGATTCTCGAAACAGGGTAACTCGAATTGAGACGCGTCAGGTGGCCTCAGGGAACATCGTTGAAGCAATTGATTACGTCTATAATGCGTTAGGCGATATCGTCACCATCTCTCGAAGTGATAATTCAATCGAACAGTATGATTACGATGCCGGGCGTAAACTAACGGCCGAAACGTACATCTCGCCTCAAGGTCAGATCGAATCCACCACCTATCAGTATGACTCCGTTGGAAATCGAGTGCTTGCAATTGTCGGCGGAGAGCCTCAAAGCTACCTTTATGACAACAACGATCGCATCGTACAGTCCGGCCTAACGGTCTACGAATATAATCAGAATGGCAATCTCATAAAGGAAACCACCGAGGCTGGTATCACTCAGTATGGATGGGATTCCGATGATCGCCTCGTAAGTGTGACCGCACCCGATGGATCATCGATTCATACCTACAATGCTGAGGGTTGGCGCACTCAATCGGAGAGCAATCAATCAGCCTCGAGTATTCTTTATGGCATAGACCCGCTTGTAGGAAACGACGAGTTTGACGATGAAATCTCGCAGATGTTGGAGATTTCGACTGGTCCCGGCCCTGCTCGGCGACTTGTGCATGGGCCTGCTGGAATTCTTGCTGAGATCTCTGCTGCGGGTCCACCCCAGTTTGTTCAACGGGATCTCCTTGGTTCTGCACGTCGGGTGACGGACAGCTCCGGGAATCTCGTTTCTGAGCTCCGCTATTCTGCATTTGGGGAGATTAGATCTGGAGATCCGGCAAGTGTTACAAATCTTTTCGCCGGATCGGCGCGTGATTCGAATTCCGGACTTTATGACATGCGTGCCCGTTGGTACGCCGGGCAGAATGGGCGATTCGTTTCTCGGGATTCGTATGAACCCGAGGTCGATCAGTTTAGTGATTTTAACCGTTATCTCTATGCTGGCGGGAACGCTGTCAATTGGACTGACCCAACTGGGTACAGTGTCTTTGCCGAGTATGGCAACCTGGTAAAAAATATAACTTCTAAGCAGGTTTTAGACGCAATCAAGTGCGTTGGTTGGGAGATTACATTTAATTTCGTAGAAAACGGCCTGTACATGTACCTGCTTTCGGATGGCACCTATTACGTTGGACAGAGTAAGAAGACCAAGCGGCGTTATGGCGAGCATCGTAGACGGTCGACCAAGAAATGGCAGGCTGAGATTGTAGAGGTGTTAACAATTGCGTTACCGCAAGACCTGTTCAAACGCAAACGAAAGAAGGATGAGGCCGAAAAATACCTGATTGAGAAGTTCAAGGCTCTATTGGGTGATGTTAGCAATCCAAAAAAAGTTCTAAAAAATATAGGTAATCCTTTTAAACCTCCTCTAACCGGAAAGTTTTCACTCTGCTAAGTGATCAAGTCCAGGTCCATTTTGTGAGTTAATTCCAGGTAATATGATGAAGAGTTTGGATTATTGGAAAAAGAGGAGAGCTGAGCTCGAGCAGGAAGCGGCAAAATGGATAGACACAAACGGGTATCCAGCATCGCTGCCAGAGGATCGTAAACTCTACTATCATATAGACATTGCAGAATCGAAGTTATTTCAGGAGATGTTGGATTCAGATTATCCTGGCCACTTTCTCGCCTTCTTCGAGGACTACTTTAGTCCCTTTAGTTCCGACACACATCCAGATTCCAAGGGTTTTCAAGAGTTTCTGCCACTATTTGTACAAAAATTAGTCGATACCGGAGACGCTCGTACAGCACAACGATTGTGGAGAAGGGCCATCAAGGACTGTTTATCTCGCTTGGTAAGCAAAAGGGAGTATAAGCGACCAGAGGAGGAATCGATTCCGATTCGCGAATATGCGTTGTTCGCGATCGCACAATTAGTTGAATGTCTGAGTGGCGCTAAAGATAAAAAACAGGGTGCATTGATCGAGTATTATACCCAACTGAGTAAAGTAATTTTAGCTAAATCAACCAAATTTCCAAAACTTCAAAAAACAGAAAAAGTTCCATTGAAAGGAGCTCTGTCAGAGGAAGGATTCTGGAAGCTAATCGATAAAAGTCGGAAGGCAAGCGATGGAGATTGCGGCCAACAGGCAGACTATCTTGTCGAGGAGTTGGGGGCCTACAGCGGTCAAGAGATCAGAAAGTTCAACAAGTTTTTCTTTGCTGCTTTTAATAAGATCTATCATAAGAAGCTTTGGGATGTCGCGAGCGAACTGCATGACTCCTGCTCCGACGATATGTTTGATTACCTCTGTGTCTGGCTTGTAGGTCAGGGCAGTAAAGTGATTGAGGAAGTAAAGAAAAACCCGAGGAATCTCTGCGATGTCCTTAAAAATGAGTCTGGGCTACCTAGTGGCGAGGATCTCATGTACGTCGGTGAGCGGGCTTATGAGGAAGCGACAGGCGGAGACCTCTATGAAAAGGGTCAGCCCCCAGAGTTGAAGTTAAAGGGGATGTGAGAGAACTACGCGCGCCGGCGCGGTTCCCACTTCAGTGCTACGACCTGGCGCAAGTGAGAGAAAGTTTGGGGCGAGAGCTTTTAAATGCGATTGAGTCCTAAAGAACAGACGATCCTAGCCGCAGTGGAGTTCGACGCCGAGGTCCCGCTCGCTGAGTATGCGCGGCGACTGCGGATATCCACAGCGAGTGTGCATTACACGATTAACGATCTGCTCGATCGAAAGGTCATTCGACGCTACCCCTTCATTAACTCTTACGCGCTCGGCTATTCCTCTCATCTGCTCTACTTCTCCCCCACCTCCGAGGTGGATCCGGAAGCGTTGCTAACAGCCTTTCGGCGTGCTCCGATGGTCTCTTGGCTTGCTGAAATGGGTGGAGCATATCAGTACTGCGCGACCGTGCTCTGCCGCGATCTCTCCGAGTTGGCGAACTTTCTCGATCACCTCGCCGACCGAATGGGCAACTGTTTTGCCAAGAAGTGCATCGTCAATCAGCTCTGGTTCACCCTGTTTCAGACAAAATATCTTTACACCAAGGGCCGTGCGAACGAGTTTTTGACCTGGAAGCCGGTTGCAGAAACCTTCCAGCTCGACGATCTCGACCGCAGGATCCTAGCGGGGCTCCTCTCTGAGGATCTCACAACTTGCCGCGGGGTCGCACGTAGCCTCGGGGTTGCGGTCTCGACGTTCGACTGGCGCTTGAAACGACTTCAGGAACGCGGAATTATCCTCCGCTTCCTGTACCTTCTTAGTCCTCTCACGCTACAGATGAATACCTTCAAACTGCTACTCTACACCCGCGGCTTCACGAGTAAGCATCACACCCAGCTATTTGACTATTGTCACCGCCATCCCAAGATCACGACCCTGATCCGCTGTATTGGAAATTGGGATTATGAGCTTGGCGTGGAGGTATCACCCGCTTCCGAGCTCGTAGAGGTTGTCAAAGAGCTGCGCAAACATTTTGGGGCCAACGTCGCGGCGATTGAGGAGCTCAACCTGGAGAAGATGGCGGCAATTTATCTTGATTGTTAACCAAGATATTTTGAACGCTTTTAAAAGATGCCATGCCAAAACTGTTGGCTTTTGTGCAGGCAGCCTCAAGTCTCTCTTTTCC
>Ga0163148_10005812_pt1 | contig 12204 bp, 15 predicted proteins | sample OliLakLV19MP7P2_FD_148606 | JGI IMG/M metagenome (GOLD analysis project Ga0163148, IMG submission 148606) | Freshwater microbial mat bacterial communities from Lake Vanda, McMurdo Dry Valleys, Antarctica- Oligotrophic Lake LV.19.MP7.P2 | ecosystem: Environmental > Aquatic > Freshwater > Lake >... | reverse complement strand
CAAACATTTAGTTTTTTTTTTTTGGGCAATGGTGCAGTTGACTTGACAATTGTCTTGGTGGGCATTGATGGCTCATTTGGAAGTCATTCTCATTGGCACAAAACATTGCACTGTGCCAAAATCTGCAGGCCTTTTGCGTTGTTTGCAAATGAAAATCACAACGAAGCTTCAGGATGAAGCCAAAATGAATGTGACATTTGAGAGAGGTTCGGCTCAAGATCCCTCGGTGCAATCCAGTCTCTGCTGAGATGAACGATGCTTCTGTGTGAAGAATCGGCGTGCCAGTTGTGCAGTTTGTTGTGACTTTGCGCAACAACGATGGCTCGTGTTGCATCACCCAGAACAAAACGTCTTCTAGGTGTTTTGCGGCGGTTGACACATGCATCTGTCATTCTGCATAGGCACTTGGTCTTGGATGCCACCCTGAGTGTGAGGATGCTCAATTCAGTTGTGCACCCATTTTGGAGCATTGCAATGTCAGTCATTTCAATGTTGCTGCACAGATGAGGGATGACTGAGACATGCACGTTGGCCCAGCATTACAAGAGACACAACTGGTATGGAAACAGGTTGCAAAAAATTCCAACAATTGCAGTGCAGCCAGGTCTCTTCACAACTCCAAATCAAATCCTGTGATGTTTGCAGGTGTTTGTGGCACTGCTAGAAACAACAGTGACTCAAGATGGGGGACTGCATTGAATGCATCATTGCACAGGTTGAACGAACTAAACAGAGCATGCAAATGTGAATGGGGAATTGAATGCAGCATGTGTTTCATAAGTGTTTCAGTATGGATTTAAATCAGAGTACGCCATGTGCTTGTCTAAATAGGTGTCATAATTCCTTAGGCACACGGCCCTTTCATCCAATGAAATGCAGTTTGGCCGTACGTGCTCTTCAACGGGAACTCGGGCGTGAAATGCACTTGTAATCGACGCCATCAAGCTTGGCTACTAGATGTGATTTCACGTTGCAAGTTTTGCTTATGGACCTCTACTTCTGTTTCGATGTCCGTTTCGAAGCGACGACTAGATAGTTCCTCAAGTTTTCCTGCGTGCATGGTTTCCACCTTTCCTAGCTCTTTCATCAGTGCTGGCTCGATTGGACGCATCGTTGACCAATTGATTGATTGGCCGCACCCAGCTTCAAACACACCTGTTGACTTTCTTTCAGCAGCAGCTTGATCATTACTGCCAGCAAGTAATACCGCCGAGGCTGCTCGAATTGCAGAACGGACAGCTCGAACATACCACTTCGAGTGATCTTCATAAAAATCATAGGAAGACTCTGAGTAGCGGCACTTCTTAGAATCAGATTTTTTTTCCAGCGGGATGGCACCACAACGCGTAGTTCCGTCACAACCTTCAACCTTTGCAAAGACAGCGCCACAATGGTTACATGCGCGGTAATTATTGCGAGGATCTGAGGGGTCGGTGACATTCCAAGAAAGGAATGTATTCGTTGTTTCAACAAACTCCTTGAGCTTCACAGACAAGGACGCCCCGGCCTGTGCATAGCATATAGTTTGCTCATCAGCAGTGAGACGAACAGCGTCGCGAAAGATTCTCTCTTTTTCTTCGCGGACATGATTTATAGTTGCACGTTGTAGATCCATGATCTCGATATCATGCTCGTGAGTCCTTCCAGAGCTAGTCATTACTTTGCAGTATGTAGTAGCTGCGTCGATTTTTCCGTGAAGGTCACGGATCGCTTTGGAGATACGTCTCGATTGTTTGGAGCGAGCTGCAAGCTTTACGACCGATTCTGAATCGAGTTTGATCCCAACAGGTTGCGGAAGAAGCGTAGAGTGGATAAAATCTTCGATCTCTGCTCCACTAGTTTCCACGCCGATTACCTTTATCAAATCGACCGAGATGTCAGCAAGGCGTGACACTGATCTCTTCACATCCATCACATCGAATCCTTCCTTGCTCGACTCAACGTCTGAATGAGTCACGATAATCCGAACGCCATCTTCACCAACCATGTCGATGATGTCGTTGATTTGGTCGTCGATCATATCCCCATCGCGAGCGCACTTCAGGACTATGTAGATGCCAGAAAGAGGAGTAAACTCCAAAGCCAGTTTCTGGGCTGCAAGATGGCGAGCAACCTCCTCGGTTGGTCCTAGGCCAGGCGTCCCGAGAAGAGCGATTTTGTGCTGCTTTGAGTAGCCCAGTTCTACGTCACGGGTAGCGCTGCGGCAACCTCCTTGGGAGACATGATGCGTTCCACAAACTTTGTTGAGCAATCTTGTTTTGCCATGACCAAGCTTGCCAATGAGGGCGACGGCAGAACCATTGAACGTTGACATGTTCAAAAAGAAAAGCAGGATAACAAGGTTTCTCAGTAGTAGTGAAATATCCTTTGAATTATGAAGCAATTGGTTGAATATCTGAGATCCCCAAGTCGAACTCTGTAGACAAGGTGCCGAGATTAGAGTTACCACGGCCATCACGACCGTGGACCGTCACAACAGGATGGGGGGGGGGGGCAGTCTCCCGTGATTACCCCTGGACTCGCTTCCATCTATTCTACGATCATGAATAGATCGATACCATGGAGGATATAGCGGGACAGCGCGTTTAATCCCGGCTACCAGCAGGTGGTACTGTAGCTGATTGTTTCCCGATTTCTGATCACTGGCATTTCCACGACATGGAGAAGGGCAAATGTGCGCCTTGGAATAAAAAGCTTGTAGCTCCGTGGTGTTTTTTTTGTTGCTTGTGATTTAGACTACTAGCTAGTAGTGCTGTCGCCGTGAACTGGCTCCGAAAGCAACGAGAGTGAAGTAATTCTAAGCTACTAATGGTAAAGGACGGGGAAGAGGTACTATGCATGCTTTTTCAGTCGGTGCCAGGCGGCCGGCGGACGCCGCACCAATAAAAAAAGTGACGCGGTGCGATGCTGTGCTTGAGAGTTCCTGGTTTCAGTGAAGTACCTCTAGCTAGTTACTCTTCTAGTAGCTAGCTAGAGAAGTGGATCACTCTTGCAGTAGGCCTTTCATTGACTAGGCCCATGCTTCATTACTAGCAATCCTAGCTAGCTACCTGGACGGAGTGCATGACATCGGGCGGGACACGGTGACGGTTCAGTGAGCGGCAGCTCGGGTCGTACCTACTTCAACTAGTAGCCAGGCTTTTGCTGGTTTAACTCGGCTCCATTTATTGCAACAATGGTTCCCAATCAGGATGTGCTCACCATGCTTTCTTTTTACAGTTGGATGAAGCTAGCTAGCCAGCTGCTGGGTGGGAGCCGAGAACCCAGCAAGCCAATCGAACCTCGCCATTAGCTAGGCAACTTCAAAGCAACTACTAGCTAGTACCGGCATGATGGCCGCCTTGCCGTACCAAGATCTTGGGTTTGGGGCTACTTGATTGACACGATCAACTTGACACGACAAAATAGCTGCTGCTAGTTTATTTAGTTCAGCACGAGCAGCTGAGTGACCCCGGCAATCTGCACCGTCTCAACTTGGACGATCCTTTCGTTCCCCGTGCCTGCATCACTTGATCCTTTTTGATTTGCACTTCGAAAGGAGAAAGTTCAAATTCACCATCATGTAGACCACTGTACTATGCTACTAAGTAATTTATTTGACACAACAGCAAAAGGAACACTCCATTGCTTTTGCAGAGTAGGACCGGGTTTTCTTACCAAGACTGACTCCATCATCGGTCAAACACAATTGCCGCGCCGTCTCAGCCATGTCGTTCCCCATGCCTCCGTCTCACTATCTTGGTCGTTTAGCTTTTAGAGGGGTGCTGGTACGCCGATTATTTGACACCGCCACTCAATACTCATCTCTGGTCCAAGAAAGACAGAAAGAAATGATGTTCCGTCAGAAATGAGGTTCCCCATGCCCTTTCTTACCGTGGGAAATTAGTCCGATTTTTATGGGAAAGATGGCATTCTTGGTTTTGCTCGCAATCAGACACCCACCACCTTGGCTGGCCAGTCAGTGGTGATGACAGCTAGCTAGCTAGCTAGCTAGCCACACTAAGAAAATGAATGCCCCTACTTCTGAAGAATTTGAAAGCAGTTGTGACAGACGCTTGCCACTCCACGGAATCCAAGGCTTCGCATTAAGTCGGCTATTGAGAACGCATTATCCTTGGTTGATCTGCTTGTGTGTGTTGGTCTGTTGGATGCCCGCCGGTCATTTTGGGGAACGAAGTGTTGTTAACCAGAGTCGTGTATAGTACAAGCTATTACTACTAGCTAGTAGCGAGTAGAGCTAGCAAATCTACGTACTCTGGGACGAAGAAGTCACGTTGTGCGAGCTCTCGGCTGTACTGATACTCCGAACCACGAACCATGACAGATGACACATACAACGACGTAAAAAGGTTGTGAATGATTTCGTTAGTCTTCTATAGTGCACTCGGCAATCAACTTGCTAACGTATCTATTTAAGCTCCTAAAATTCAAATGATCCTCGTACGTACGGAGTACCACATCAGAATTACCTCTTACTTCAGTACCAGCATACGTGTTCCCCACGAAGTCGCTGGGTTCCAAAAATTTAGCGAGAAAATCTATACAGAAAAACGGCTCACACTACTGTACTGGTTTGATACTTTTTAGAAGAGAGTAGACTACTACTCCACCGTACTGTACTGTACGTACACGTCTGGAGCTCGTCTGGGTCACATGATGCACTCTTGACGTAGACAAGCAAACAAAGAAAATTCTCTCGGCTCATAAAAATCCCAGTTCAACGCAAACGAAACGATCTTACTATCACCAGTAGTAGCTACTGAATAGCTACATCACACCAAGCACGAACAAATACGGTACAGTACAGTACAGGACCAACATCAAACTATCGAACCAGTAGTAGCAGTAGCTAGCACCACTGCCCTTGCACAATATACATACCAAGCACGATGTTATCGTTCTTTGTTGCACCACCAATAGATAGACAAGATAGCGCCGCCAGTTACGCCTCCAGTACTAGTACTTCTAGTAGCACCAGCATGAATAGCCTTAGTGAAAGAGATACAGTCGACAAGACAATGGTAGACGACGACGAGAGCATAGCCCGTGCTGAGCAGACCATTCTCGCCTTGTCGGCCCTCTTGGGTGACGCGTCATCCTCTTTTATGGCCAAGTTGTCCCTCAAGGACAACTGTAAGCAACCAGCTGCTGCTGACCACGCCGACTCGGTCGCCACTTGGGGCAAGCAAAACTCACAGGTTGTCCAAGTCTCCAAGCCTTCCATCGAGTGTCCTCCTTACACCGATCCTTCTTCCATCTTGATTGCGGACTCGAGAACGTTAGAGTACGAACTAGAAGAAGAACCACTAGCCCTTGTCAAGCCAACCGCTACAGCAAGCACGGACAACAACAGCGTCTCCAGCACTGGCAGCAAGGTCCGATTCCACAGTCATGTTCGTGTGGTGGAGATCCCTTCCCATCGCGACATGGATCTGTCGGTCGTCAACTCGATTTGGACGTCCGTCGATGATGTTCAAGAAAATGCGCGTCGAAATGCCTTTGAATACCATGCCGATGGACGCGACTGGACCAAGGTGACGGAAGAACACGACATGATTTGGGACGATGTGACCCAAGAATTGCTTCATCCTGCCACTTATGAGGACCTGCAAGTGGAACGTATGCATCAAGCCCATGCTGCCGACCAACGACAACGGCGTCAAGAAGCACTTCAGAAACTTATCATGGAACAACGACAACAGAGTCAAGACGGTGAAGCTACAGATATGTCACCTCCTACTTCTTCCAAGTCCCTGCAAGCACAGACACAGCAAATGGTGGTCAACACGACGCCTACGAAACAGACTGGCAAGCGTCGTACCAGCCCCAGACAACAACGCCGGAAACAACATCCACAACCACCAAAGCAACAAGCACCCAAGGGTGCTCGTGTGCAGCAAAGAAGAGCGGTGGCCTCTCTGACTCGATTTGCCGATACCTAAACTCGTGGTCTGTCCTGTACTGTACCCTACACTGTGACTTGGATATGTACTACCTGCGAGCTAGTACAGTGCATTAGATGCCCTGTACTTGGATTCGGATTGTACTATAGAGGAATTGTGTAGGTAAAACCTATTGTAAATACTAGTATATACATATTATACAACCCATTCTACTTTTTGTACCACTGTACGCCAGGCGGATTCTTTCTCTTCTTCATCGAACGTTCGCGTAGTCTCAACCAGAACGTTCCGGGCCCACAAGTGCCCGGAGAACGTTGCTGCACACCATAGTGGACATGATAGCCTGTTACTCTCTCACGCGAACTTGAGCATCATTCATGCATGTGGATCCTTTGTTTGCGGCACTGTGTACGTCATGCTGTATTCTTCCAATTCAAGGCACCCACAAAACGTCAGGACCTCTCAGTCTGAGTCACACTGGGATTTGGTGCACACTTGGGCAGGTCGTTCAGCAACTTGGGAAAACATGAAACCAGACAACATGTCACACAGGCCCTGATCATGCTCGCCCAGGCATGACTGAACAACCTAAATTGAAAAATGTTGTGGACATCAGGCTGGGGAATTTGGGATTCTGTTCAAGGAGTCCTGTGTGAGTGAATCCCCAGGTGGAGTCATGAGCTCGAACAAGAACAAGCAATTCTGTGGATTGATGTGACAAATGAATGCAAGTGCATGTCAACTGACCATAAAAAGTCTGCATGAAGCGTCCAGCTGCCAGCTGACTAACTGCTAGCAGTGCCTCTTCACATGAACTGTCTGAATGTCTACTCTTTGAACAAGCAATGTTTCTGTTTAGGACAGAGTGTGCATTGCATCCTGAGAAGGAGCAAAGTGCTGATTCAGTCGGGCTTCCGGATGGCCCTGCAAACCTGGTTACAGAACGCATCGGCTGGTCTGCTCCCGCAGCTAGCTAGCTAGCTGATCCAAACCCACATGCTCCTTAAGTGTGGATGGCATCAGCATGGTGCTTTGTCCAAAGATGAGTCGCGGAAGTTTTCATGAAATCTTTGCCAGTCTGCCTCAGAAAAAGCAAACAAGAAGGGAGCTGATTGTTGTTTTCTGACAATGTCAACAGCTAATTTTCTTCCATTTTTGTTCTTGCCCAAACCATGAGAATGACATCTGAAGTGTCTGGTGCAGCATCATTTGAAGCATGTGTTGAGGCATGCAACGCTGTGAAGACGACAATTTTGGCTGATTTGGAACTGTTAAAAAAGAAAGTGGATGCTGCTCATGAGACCCCGAACTTGCCAAGAACCTCATTGGGTTGACTGGCCGATTGGATGATGTTTGGTCAAGCAATGAGATTGGTCTTGGGAAGACAGTGGGGGTGAAATCAATCTGGAGAGTCTTCCACTCTGCCTTTTGTTCATGAGGTGGTGTGCTTCAAATCAAATGTTGACCAAGCAGACAAGCTCACAGGATCTCTGTGCTGCTCAACTTTCAGCAAGTTGCAAACTCAGGTTGTCACAAATTGCACGAGTTAGCAAAGCAAGTTGTGGAGATTTTGGAGCAGAGGCTGCGCCCCTGTGTTGAGAAAGAACCATTGCCAGGCATTTGAGATGCTACAAATCAGCATGCAAGAGATCAAGTGTTTCTTTCAAGATGCTCTCAAGGCTGGCAAAAGACACAAAACCATTCCAACAAAGCCAGTTGCCGAAAACCTTCCGATGGGGACCAGGACTCCAGTCTCTGTGATTTCTGCCTGCAAAAAGTGTCCCAGTTCTGTTTCCTCCACCAGCACCGCCAATGGCTCTCATTTGGCCAGCAAAAGGTCTGGACCAGTCACTGCCAGCAGAATGGAACCTGCACCAAAAAGGCAGATTTGGAGAAAGGAGCAGTCAGATCATGTCTGTGTTGCGGAACAGTGAATGACTCTGTGGACGAGCTGTGTCGAGCCTTCGAAAGTTGCATGTCAGAGAAGGAGCTTCAACAAAGGTTGTTTCACAGAAGACAGCTCAATGCTTGTGCTGTCAGCAAGAAACAGTTTCCAAACAAAAAACAAGAACATGCCCAAAGGAATTGTTCCCTTCAAGTGTCATGAGCATCCCCAAGAGTGGGTGGCAGCAAAGTCAAGAAACCAAGAGTTTTCATGTTGATCAAGTGCAAGGAAACTGGTGCCAGACATCTGGTTTTTTGTGATGATGAGCATCAAGATTCCATCAGAGCCATTTGGAGTTCCACGGGTTGCACACTGTTCAACAGACATTGCAACAAGGAGAACAAGTCCAGCTGAGGAAAGCCCAAGTTTCTCCACCAGCAAAGGCTGACAGATCCAAATGGGAAGATGTAGCACAAACAAGAGGGACAGCTCAAGGCCAAACAAGACATTTGGTTTGATGCTGAGATGAAAAAATTCAACAAAACCGCTCACTTCGTTTTCCAAGCAACAGGCATCCTAATCAAGAAGCCATTAATCAAGCACTTCAAACCGAGAGCCAGTCTGGCCTCACACACCGCATTGTTCATTTGGCCCTCTTCAAGAAATGACAGCTTGACACAAATTAATTTGTCAAACAATTTCATCTTCCCTTCTTTTGATTCACTGTCTTAGCAGTTGTTGTCAGATGTTGTTGGAAACGTCTCTCCCTGATGGTTTGGTTTAGCTCTAGTCATCTGCTAGCATGGAAAGATCTGATGTGGTTGTCAAAGATCATGTTGCCTGCTTTTAGTGGACAGAGAGGCATGGATGTCAATCCTCATTGTGATCTTGAAAGCCTGTTGCCACAGGCACATTCAAAGCATCTGGGAAGCAACGCATGCCTTTGTTTTGGAGGTGTGAGGGTCATCAAATGAGTCACCACAATCAAATTGCCTCAGACACACTGTTCTTCCAGATGCTCATGACATCACAAAAGCAGGCAATTGGTCTCACATGAGATCGCTGACTGAAGATTGGGGAGTTTGAGGTGAGGGTGCTTTTGGAAAACCCGGTGCGCAGACTGTGCAGTCTTCAGCACAAAAAGTGCAACAGGGACGGTTTGGCACTTGATGTTTTCATTGTGAATTATTTAACAAACAAGTTTCACAGATAACAAAATGTTTCCAATGCAAGCGCCCTCAGCTTGAACGTGTTTTTGTGGTGAACAAAATGTTGATTTTGTTTCCGGCACATTGAGATGCACGGAGTGCCTGTGGAATTTCGGATTTTCACACATTTTGCCCTTCTGGTTGTCAGGCTCCCACGCAGGCTTGGCACTGAAAGCCACTTAGCTTTGCCCGACACAGCTGTCCGATTGGTGCCACCTTTTGATTCGCACATGTTCTGCCCGGGTGGAGTGAGACCCCCCAACGGGAACCCCAATGGTGCTGAAGTCGTGCGAAGTGCAGTCATTCCGCTGCCATTTATGATGATTACTCAAAACGCGCGAACGCCATCGTTGTTTGGACCGCATTGCTGGCACCTGTTCTCTCTCATGTGCAGTCGAGCAACTGCTTGTCAGCTCTACCAATGAAGCGAGCTAGCAAACAGCTGAGGCATGTCGGTGCATTCCGTCAAGACTGCTTCATCATCACGCTGCTGTCGTGCTGAATTGCTACAGTGAAAAATAAAAGCATGTCCTCCCCACCACCACCACCACCCCAAGATCCATCCTTGAATGAGGATGAGGATGTGTCGTCCTTGCGTGGCCATGATGACGACGACAACACCAACGGATTGCTAGCGGCTGCCTCGATTTTGGCAGCCGCCGCCAGCAACAATGACAATCACATGACGATGGAGGGGGATCATAGCAACCACGACAACAACAATGATGATGACGACAATGTGGAACCACCTACCAAGAAAGTCGAGATGTCTGAATTGGCCTTGACTCAAACAACAACAACGACAACAGCTACAACTTCAAAGACGACGACGATGACTTCCGTCATGATGGCATCCTCATCCAACGACGTTATGGACGCAAGAATGGCTCATTGTCGGCGTTTGGTAGTTTGCTTGTCGTCCGCAGCAAATGACGCATTGACACACAAAAATTGTTGGTTCATGCTGATTGTCCTTCTCGTCATCCTCCTGCTTGTCACTGCTTCTACCAATAGCAGCAGCACTAGATGCTACATCTGCTGCAATGAGGATGGAACGGATGCATCCATCTTCTTTTTGAATGGTGTGTTTGCCTTGCTGAAGTAAACTCTTGAATGGGGTTGGAAGCCTCGTTCTTTGACCCACGCGCAAGAACAAGACGAATCATCTCCAGCAGCAGTTGGGACAACCACCACGGCTGCCTGGACACTTTTGCTGGCAGTCATTTTATGGCAAGTAGGGGTGGTGCTCTTGATGACGACCAACAAAAACAAGAACAACGATGACAGTGCTATTTTGGCATCAACTTTGACCACAACTGTGGCAGTGGTTACAATTTACCCATCCTTGGGAGCACAATTGTCCACGGAAGTTGGACCCATGCGGAAACAGCAGCCTTTTGCTGCTACGACGAACCAAACCGATCCATCCTCCATTTCTCACCCACCAAAGTCACCACCACAACAACAATGGGTTGTTTGTCAGCAACATCTGCAATTTCTACCACGAGATCAAATTGTCGATTGCATCGTCTATGAGGTCATCTTGTCGCACAAGGTAAAAAATGTGGTTGCCTTTTGTCTGCAAAACGCGCCGATAGCCGTTCTGAATTGCGACAACAATCACAGCAGCAGCAATGAGGAGCAGCAGCACCGATTGGCACCTGCTTTTCCCATGGCGGACTTGACCTACCAGGAATGTCTCTTTTTGCGTGGAGAAATTTTGGGAGCACTGGTGTGATTCTTTCATTGGATCAGTGGACGGTTGGTTGGGTGTGTCATAGGAATGCGATCAATGAACAATCTGTGCACTGCTGTTGTTTAGGGTTAAATAAGTGATTTTTGTGGCAAAACAACACTGGCTTTGGCGCCCAGCTTGGGGTTTCTCATTTATGTTTACGATCCTAGTAGCAGGCTGATCAAACTGCATAATTCATGCCCTGTTTGATCAAAAAACGTTTTGATCTGAAGATAATTTTGTCTCAATTTAGCCGCAATTTTGTAATTTTTCATTCGTCTGGTTAACCTCAAATTGGCCTTGGAATTGAAATTGTTTGGTGTGTGTTTGTCAGCGGCAGCTTTTACATTTTGATGCAAGCTTTGCGCCTTTGAAATGAGCAAGCAAAGTGCACTTGTGTGGCAAAGCAAATTGTGTTTTTTGTTTGACATGGCCTTGCGAAAGGGCAACCATGTGACAACAATGGCCAAAGTTGTGTTTTCTTCTGGCCAAGTTGGCACTCATGTTTGTCGCAAATGCGATTTTGTTTGAGTTTGTTTGGCTGCTTGAAGTGGTCTCATTGGACATGTGACCCATCTTTGGCCGTTGAGAAAGGGCAATTGCAGATTGACAATGGGCAACTGGCTCCTGGCCGCCCGTTTGGGATGGGCATGCCCATCGCGTCAGGGTGATTGCTTGTTTCGCGCCTTGCTGACGTTCACATTCAGAAGCCGTGCATCTTTTCAGATGTGGGCTTGCAGCCACTGTCTGCGTGCGACAAACCAAATTGAACCAAATGTCAAGCTCGATGACTGCAATTCAATCGATGCTGTGTCAAAGTGATCAATTGGCTTGACAAAAAGCTCATTGCCAATTGGCCATCTTCTCAAAGAATCGATCAAAAAGACTTGCTGAAAGTCCTTTGTCAGCAAAGATTTGATGCAGTTCTCATCACACTCAATGACTGGTGTTCAATTTTCACATGTCTTTTTGTGCTGAATTGCACAGTGCCATTTTCGATTGACAAACAACCAAATGTCATCTTTCACAAAAGTTGAGACACGGTGTGAAGTTGGCATTTGACAGACCTTTCAAAAGGTGTGTTGCTGGCTGATGACAGACGATGACTGAAATGCTCATGGAGGTCACCAACAATTGCCAAACAGTTTCTCAAAGCCCTGCGGCACGCACGAGCTCATCACTGAGAATGACAAGATTTGCGTTCCTGAGCATTTGTAACACAAGTGTGCCAGATGGCATCACTTGACATTGGTGCATCCTGGTGAACAAAGTGAGACTTGAACTCATGCCGCTGCACGCCCAATGCCCACACAGTTGGCATTCGGCCACAACCCAATGTTGAATGCTGACAATGGCACGATTTCACCCGTGATTCAAACCACGAATGGAAGTCGTGTCCCGAGTTCTAGACCAAGAACTGATGTGCGCCCTAGAGGAAAAGACACAATGTCGAATGCGGAACACAAAGTGGAA
>Ga0163148_10005811_pt1 | contig 12204 bp, 20 predicted proteins | sample OliLakLV19MP7P2_FD_148606 | JGI IMG/M metagenome (GOLD analysis project Ga0163148, IMG submission 148606) | Freshwater microbial mat bacterial communities from Lake Vanda, McMurdo Dry Valleys, Antarctica- Oligotrophic Lake LV.19.MP7.P2 | ecosystem: Environmental > Aquatic > Freshwater > Lake >... | reverse complement strand
CGTGGCCATCCTCTCCCCTTCGTTAATAGTGGATTTTTATTTTTGTGGTGATAAGCTGTTTTGGCTTACCTACGATTACCCACTGTCATGAATATACTACCCACACTCACCCACAAGCAAGCACTTTTATCTGATTCATCGGCAATCGCTACCCACTTATCCACAGATTTGGGCATAAAAAGTTATCCACCACAACATGTGGTGGATAACTCACCCTACTAGACGCTAGAGCGCTTATTTGTCTTTAGAGCTTATTTGTCCTTGGAGGCGTTCTTGGTATTCGCGGGCAGCATCCTCAGACGCAGGTACCTGTACCAATTCGTTAGGTACTATGCCGTCTTTGACTGCCGGGTTTTTCATCATTTCATCCACAACGCTGCGAACATCTCGATCGGGGTAAACCTTGGTAGCAATACTCCACGGACTATCACCTGGTTCGGCCAAAACACCTACGCTAGCGGTTGTTTCGGATTCGGTGTTTGGATTGCTCTTGCTATCATCGGTAGCGGTTACTTCGCGAACTTGGTTAGCCACTGCACGGTCAAGACCTGTTTGATGAGCAATAGTTGCCCCGCCATACAGAGCCAATGCAACTGTAGCAACACGCTTAGCTTTGCCAGCGCGGCGTTTTACCGAATCTACTTTTTCCGGGTTGAGTTGAATTAGTTTATTTGACATAACTTACACTATAACAAAACATATGCGTTTTGTCAATATTATATTTTACTTATATTTCTTGATCTCATCGGCCCACCAGATGGCACTGGGGCGGATGGTTCGCTTCATTCCATGGTGGCGATCCACGGCCACCAGCCCAAACTTGGGCCACCAGCCATATTTCCACTCAAAATTATCAAGCAAACTCCAGTGGAAGTACCCTTGTACATCAATGCCCTCGCTGAGGGCGCGTTCAATAGCAATCATTGTTTCTTGCAGCCACCACTGGCGATACTGATCGTGCATGTCGGCCACGCCGTTCTCTGTTATAAACACCGGGCGCTTGTAATGAGCGTAGGCCCGAAGTAGCAAGGGATACAGCCCTTCTGGTTCCATGTACCAACCCAAATCACTAAGTGGTACTTGTGGGTTTTTGCGCTTTAAGTTCTGATAATAATCGGTAAAGTAATAATTGAAACCGACGAAGTCTTGTTGTTTGCGAATCCGGCGCAAAAACCACCAGTTCCATAGATAACGCATAATCTTGGTAACTGTCTCGTCAATAATGTTATGTGGACGCTTAGCTTGTATGTTGGCCAGCTGGGCAGCAATGCCAATTTGCACCTTGGGATTGGCCTTCTTAAGAATTTTGTACGAACGTTTGTGGGCACGAACAAGATTAAGGTAGACTGCTACGGCTTTCAGCAGATTATTTTTCTCTTGGGGCGGCCATTCGCCCGTCATATAACTGAAGCTGGTGTAGACGTTGGGTTCGTTGAGAGTTATGACGTAGCTAAGCTCGTGGCCGTATTCGTGGGCAATTTTCTCCACAAAGCGATAGAAGTGTTTGAGATTTTTGGCCTTCGTGAAGCCGCCCTTTTCATCAAACCAGATCGGTACAGTCCAATGCCAAATGTTCAGAAATGGCTCAATGCCACGTTTTTTGAGCTGGGCAATATAGTCGCGGTAATGCTCTACGGCTGCTTGGTCCCACTGCCCTTCTTGGGGCTCCAGCCGCGCCCACTCTATGCCAAACCGCAGCGCGTTGAGATTAAGTTTTTTGACTATGTCAAAATCTTCTTTGTAACGATTGTAGTGATCAACGCCTTTGCCAGACACGTAGTTATCGGGGTTTTGGGCCTGCTTTTTTACATCATCCCAAATCGGTAAATAGCCAAGCCGTTCCTCGGCCGTGTTGGCCAGCTGCTTAGCATGTGCCAGTTCCCATATAGACCACTGGTTGAGCGTGCCACCTTCTACCTGGTGGCTGGCGGTACTAGCACCCCAGAAAAACGTTTTTGGAAATCTTTGTTGTTTGTCCATTAAGTGGCATTATACCCGACTTACGCAAAACTCCTCCATGCCCAGACCAAATCTGGCTGGCTACAAACATTTTTTCCTCACTCGATGTATCTATGGATACATCTCTTTCCGATAAAACTGTTTTCGCTCACCCAGCTTTACCCTGGGAACGAACGATTCTGCGTAAGTCGGGTATACACGATTGCCTGAGGCTCCTGCTTAATCTTAGAGATTGCCATAAGGTGTATCGGCAACATATAGAATATCACCTGTTTCTGTCACCTTTTCGATAACTCTTATACCCGTTGCCGGATCAATAAAGTCTTGGGCAGGATACATTTCTTGGAACATAATAGCCCGGCGGATAATCTCTGGCGCAGCGTCTTTGTAGGCTTGTTCATTAAACCTATCAAGTGTAGTAGAATCATTGGCGACTGCTCTACCCGTATCTTTAATTGAATCACCAGCCGGGAACACCCTATCAAGACACTCTTCTGGAGTCAGCATAGGTTTCATTTATAACGATGCTGCGTGTTTTTAGCAAGCGTTAGCGGTATTCTGGGTTCTCTAAGTCAAAGCGAGCACCGGGGTTTTCATCTACTTGCTTGAGCCCCAGGGTACCCTCATAAAAAATTTTGGCACTGTTTGTGTCTTTGACCGCCAGTACAGCATGAACGTCGGTATTACCTAACATAGCTTACCTATAGCCCTCCCAGCCTGTCAGGGCTTTTTAGAAAAATGCTTGGGTTTGGTGTGATACTGCAGCTGGTTTTTCATTTTGTCCAAACGGACAATGTAAGACTCGAATGATTTTAATAATTGTGAATATTGCCAGTTAGGCGTCATGATATGCAGCAATTTATGTTGTTGCTCAAGGTATTCCGCCAAACCGTGAAAGTCGCCATCGCCAGAGACAATAATGGCCTTATTGTAGCTTTTGAGCTCTTTCATGGCCCAAAGGACTAGATCGGCATCAATGTTGCCTTTGATCGGTTTCTTATCTTCCGGTTTCTCGCCCTCACTTATCGCCGCTGCTTCTGCATGTTGCTTCTTAAGATCTTGAGTGGGTTTGAGGACAATCAAGTAGCCAGCATCATGTAGTTGCTGGTACATCTGCTCGAACTCCGGCACGTAGCCTATAAACATATAGGCTTTGGTGACGCCGCATTCCTCACTCAAAAAGCGGCGGAATTTGCGCCAGTCCATCTTCCAACCCATCTTTTGGGTACCAAGATTCAGATTCTGGCTATCAATAAAGGCGTAGTTGCCCGGTTTTTTGGTTCTATCCATATTATTTTATAACTTTTAGCTCGCTCCAAATCACTGAGTGGCACGCCAGCTGCAGCTTATATGCACCTGCTAGTGTAGTGCTATCCATTTATTGCATATCTTATTATACGCCTGTTTAAATGCATACGGCTAGAACGGTTTGAGCCAGCCGATAATGACGCCCATGACCAATAATGTCACCAATTGATTGCCAACCGCCAACAGCGTCAGTTTGGGTGGTTTTTAGCTCAAAAGCATTGTGAGTCACAATCGTAGTCGCCGAAATGCCTAACCATAGCCAAAATGCCGTCTGAACGGCATTTTGCATAAACGAGTCTTGGAAGAGACTATTCGATAAATACGCTACGTGAGCTAGGACGTAAGCTGTTAGGAATCCCGCAACAACTGCCTGCAGCATAGCCTTGCCAGCTCCCTTTTGCATTTGCTTGTCGTCAAGTTTGGCGAGTTTGGCCCATGTTTTGCCAAACACCGGTTTGGCGTACCATACCGACCCAACCACCATGCTGGCAACGGTCGCCAGTAACACTGCCCACATATTAATTTGTACGTCCATTATGACCTCCAAAGTTACTTGCTACTGCCAGTATGCCCTAGATTGTTGATAAAATTCAAGAAGAATTTAGCTTGATTTAACCATAACATAAGCTGTTCAATAAGAGACTATTCAATAAACTTGCTGACTGATTTAGTGCCTCTATTATACGCTATAGCGTATAATAGAGGCATGCCTATACGTACGGAGCGTTCAGCTATTATTGACGAGGTTTTAAAATTGATTGCTGTAGGTAGCGTGACTGCCACGGCCCTGCTCGCACCCAATGCCTTGCAATTGTTTCATAAGCCACTGCGGCTTTATATGGGCAAGCTTGACGAGCGCGAACGCAGGCGTGAAATTCAGCGTACGCTGAGATACATAAAGTACAACCATCTTGTTACCGAACAGTACGAGCACGGCCTCAAGCTAACACCCAAGGCCATGAAGCGGCTTGAGCAGCGCGAAATGAGCCAACTTGCTATACCTACCGCCAAAAAGTGGGACAAAAAATGGAGGTTGGTATTCTTTGATATACCAGAGTCACATAAGGTTCAGCGGGACGCATTTGCATCAAGAATACGCCAGTTAGGGTTTAAGGTCTTACAACGTAGCGTATTCATTCATCCCTTCCCATGCGTTAATGAAATATCAAAAGTTGCGTCATTTTACGGCGTTGCCCGCTATGTATCATATGTAGAGACGACGCATATTGATAACGATAGTGTCCTTCGCCAGCGCTTTCGTTCCCTGCCCAAATAGTAAAATGAGTCGTAGATTACACTAGGTACCGTGTCTCTATTTTAGGCTATAGCGTATTTTGTGGACACGAAGGGTTGATGAAATATACGTTGTTAGATAGGTTGTGTGGGTTTTAATCATAACACTACGAGTGTATACCCGTGGGAACTAACTATTCCTCAAGGGATGAATAATTAGGGTGGGGGTGGCGGGTCAAGTTGTTTCTTGGGTGGGCAATTTTACCACCATCAATGAGTTCGCCACCCCATACCCCACAAGATTCTTGGTTACTTATGGCAAACTCCAAGCAATCTTGTTGTACCGGACACTCCTGGCACACGGCTTTAGCTGCTGCAATATCATCCGGATGATTTGAAAAAAATAACATAGCCATAGAGCCTAGCTTGTCATTGCAAAGTGCAGCATCACGCCACTTACCATCCTGCCACTTAGGAGGGTTAAACTTTGGTATTCTGAGCCTTTCCCTACCCTCGCCAATCGGAGACTGTAAGGCCATTATTAGATACTCCTCATTCCAATCATAGCACGTTCGCTGGCGTGACAATCGAGCAATGGTTTTTATGGTGTCTCTATTTTACGCTATAGCGTATTTTGTGGACATGGAGTGTAGGATACGAAGAAGTGTGCGGAAGCTATGAATGACTGCGGGGTTCAATCCTAGCAGTGTTAAATTATTGCCTGTATACTCATCAACATGAAACGACGGGTTGCGGTGCGTGCAATAATTGTGCATGATAGCAAGCTTTTGTGTGCCCAGGCAAAACCGTATCGCCCTACCATAGTTACCGGCAGATGGGGCGTTCCTGGCGGTGGTATAGACAGTGGCGAAGCATTGATCCCTGCCCTGGAACGGGAGATAACTGAAGAATTGGGGGTTAAACCATTAGTTGGCAATTTACTCTATATTCAGCAATATAAAAAGGATGATGATAGTGAAGAGTTAGAATTCTTCTTTTATATTATAAACTCCACGGACTATTTGGATGTTGATTTATCCAAAACCACCCACGGCCATGCAGAAATTGAAACACTAGAATTTATAGATCCAAGCAAGCACGTTATACTGCCAAAGTTTTTAAGCACTGATCCACTCAATAATCTTGATTCACAGCCTACAAAAATTTTTAACTATTTCTAGCTATGCTGTTTCAAGTTCGGTAATTCTGGTTTCGTGATCCCTTACTTGCACATTTGTATCAGTTAGAACTGCTTTTATAACTTTCACGTCAGCTTTTACTTCTTCCAGATCTTGCCTGGCCATACCCTTCATGTCATTACGCATCTGGATTATTACTTCTAGAAGACGATCAAATTTACCATTTATTCCCTCAAGTAAAACATCCGTATAGTCCTTCTTGCTCATACCTTTATTGTAACGTTTTCATGCTGGCTCAATCTTTGTGTCTACTATTTTTCTTGGCGTGTTTATTTTTTAGCCAGTTATCAATAACAATAACAATGGCTGATACCAACAACAGTGCTTCAATCATTAAGACTATGACTAATATGCGTGGTATGTGAGGCATGTTGGCTTAATTATAACAATTGTTACCATGCTCTTGCCGACTATACTGATATCTGTTACAGTAACTTAAAATAATTTGGTTGTAACTAATATGTCTATTGATGGTTTATTTACATCTGGCGAGTTGATTGATGATGCTTCTGTAGGTAAAATACTTGCAGAGGAAGCGCAAGAGTTTGAAACGGCTATGCAACCAGATGATCCCGATTACATGATTCGGCGTAAAAAACTTCTGGGGCCGTGTGCAGATGTAACTGATCCTGAATTTGGCCGCCCCAACCGTCCAGAAGAAACTTATGGCGTTCTTTATCGGGCAAAGGAGACTTTGGTGTCAAGGATTATTGAAGTTGATGACGAAGGCATTAAAACTTACCACCCTATTCATAGGTACAAAGTTGACGAATACATTTTTGATACCGATAACAATATGATATTAGAAGAAGATTTATAAATTGGCTCAATCATAGCGTCTTGGTAATTGCTTGGATGTAAAGAGAATTGCGAAAACTGTGAGGTGCATCGGGTATTTCAATAACTTGACCATTGCGTAATACACTAGCCGTGTTTTTTGCGCGTGAAACGAGCGATGGATAGAGTTTCTTTTCTTGCTCGCCATAAAATAAAATCACTTCGGTATTTGTGCTATTAATTTGCTTTGCCGTTTGAGCAGCCGAGAGGGTCTCCATATCAATAACTCGACGTTTACCAAATCTGCGAATCATTTGTTCTTTTTTGTGTTTATGTAGGTCTTCTTTAAAAAACGGAGATAGTGAACATAGAAACGCGCGATTTGGTTTAAGTATAGGGGTTGTTAGAAATGTAACCATTGCTCCGTATGAATTGCCTACTACTACATTTTCAGTGCCCTTATATTTGTTATAAAAATCAACAAATTTATCGGCGTATTGCGATATGGTAGTGCGATTCCACGCAAATGAAACTGGCACCACTTTGTATCCTTTTGCTTTGATTGCGTTTTTCAATTCAACGTATTTGCTATCACTGGCACTGGCACTTATATTAAAACCAGGAATCACAAAAGCCGTTTTCATCTTGGTTCAGTCACATTTTTATCTTAGAGCTTAGCTCGTCGATTTTTATACGGTCTTGTTTGGTGGTGTCGCCATTCGTCAAGCTCATGGTAAACGGTTTCATAACTTAATTGCATTTTTTAGATCTTCTATTTTTATGCGGTCTTGTTTGGTAGTATCTCTATCTCTAACAGTTACAGTGTCATCTTCCAAAGTGTCGAAGTCTATGGTTACACAATATGGGGTGCCGATTTCGTCCTGGCGACGGTAGCGTTTGCCAATGTTGCCATTGTCATCCCACATGACATTACCAAATTCCTTTTTTAAATCTTCGTACACTTCCCTGGCCTTATTCACCAGCTCTGGCTTGTTTTTGAGCAATGGAAATACAGCGACTTTAACTGGCGCGATGCTTGGGTTTAGCTTGAGCACTATACGCTTTTCGCCGTTAATTTCTTCTTCGTGATATGCGTCTGTCAGTACGGCTAAAATTGTGCGGTCTACGCCAAAACTTGGCTCTATCACATGCGGAATGAACGGTTTGCCACCATCCTTGGGCCGATAATCCATGCTCTTGCCACTTGCCTTCTGGATATTGACGAGATCAAAATCGCCTCTGTATGCGAGACCAAGTAGCTCACTTTTGCCAAACGGGTAATCAAACTCGAAATCGATAGTTCGTTTGCTGTAGTGTGCCCTATCTTCTGTTGGCACTTCCAGCTCATGAATGTGTGCTTTGCTAAGGCCTATAGCCGTTAGGTATTCATAAATATTTTTAACCCAATCGTCAAAGTGCTGTTCCCAATTTTTGGGATCGACAAAATATTCAATTTCCATCTGTTCGAACTCGCGAGCCCGGAACGTAAAGTCGCGCGGGCTGATTTCGTTACGGAAGGCCTTGCCTATTTGGCCAATACCAAATGGTAAATCAGGTGAGGACGTATCAACAATGTTTTTATAATTAGTAAATATCCCCTGGGCTGTCTCAGGCCGAAGATAACTTAGCGAGTTAACATCGTAAACTGCAGCACTATTGCTAGTATTTGAGTCTTTGATATTAATTTCTTCTATTAAATTAGACTTATCGTCCAAAAACTGGATTTTGCCCCCGAGTTTGCTGGAATTTTTAAATTCTGCAGTTGACCACGTTGGGCCCACAAATGTCCTAAACATCATATTGAATGCACGCTCTTCTCCCACTGTGCCAATCTTGCCACACACCGGACATTTATCGTCCTTTACATGATCTGCTCGCAAGCGGCTATGGCAGTTGCGACATTCAACCATCGGATCAGAGAAGCCATCGGCATGACCGCTGGCCTCCCATACTCTTTTGTTCATTAAAATTGCTGCATCCAGGCCGTACATGTCATCACGATTCTGTACAAACATCTGCCACCACAAGTCCGTTATATTTCGCTTTAGTTGCACGCCTAAAGGACCATAATCCCATGTACCAGCCAATCCGCCATAAACATCGGAGCCTTGATATACAAACCCTCGTCGCTTAGCTAAACTTACAATATCTTCCAATTTGACATCACTCATAATTGACCCTGATTATATCTGATTTAGTCAGTTTCTTCTATTGGTGTTATATGAATCTGATCAATCGGCACTTCTCGCACAAAGATAATTTCATCGGCGTCGGCAGCAGCCAGCAACCATCTGGCCGCTTGCTCGCTAAATGAGTGTACGTGGCGGGGTTCACGATGAAACCTGGAAAGAATACGTGATGCGGGATGTCGCCGCTTGGACTGTTCTATTCCCTGTTCGCCATGCGTCAGTAAAAAGTTGGCAAGCCGCCGGGCCTGTGAGGGCGTATAACGCTCTCTTATGTCGCCGTCTTTAGTTTCCATTTGTATGGGTGGTGGCGTGTTGGTGTGCTCAAAGACCTGTACACGATGATACACTGCCGCCCAGTCAAGGTATGGCCGCTCGCCTGCCACAAAGGCATAGTCAATCTCCGGATAATCATCCATAGCATTATTATATGAGAAATCTAGAGCCGCATAAACTGGCTGAGCATAGTTCTGGTAAGCAACAGGCAATCTGCCAACACCGCAGCTATGCCCCCCACCTGCTTGAGTGACACTGGCGAATCGACTCCCAAGCCAAGACGCAGAGTTTTGATATGTTGTACGCCATACTTGCCTTTTGGCTGTGACATAAAGGCCATGGTGTCAAAATCAAAACCGTAACTTTGATTTGCCTCAAGTTTTTGGCGATGAATATCAGTACGCACATTGGGCGAATGCCCGGTAATTTTTAGTAAATGTGCGTAGAACCAGAGTGAAATAAGGTCGATACTGAGACTAGCGTCATCAAGCGCGTGCAATATTTGACTAAGTAGCTCAAAGTATTCTTCGCCAGCATTGTCTTCGGTTATGCGATTGATGGTTTTGAGCACATCGTAGCCAAACATAGTACGATCAATGTCATGGACAATAGTGCCAAAATGCTGCTGCAAACGCGTGGATACCAACGTTTTGATATCGCTCTTGCCTTCTATAAACGTAATGTGGCTAATGCTGAACAGCTCGATGCCACCGGCTAGTTTGGATTTGATCTTGCGAACCCCGCGGGCAATGACCCGGATTTTGCCATGATCCGGTGTGACTATAGTCAGGATACGATCGGCCTCACCAAAGTCAGTCCGAGTCAAGACAATTCCAGTCGTAACAACCTGTTTCATGCAAGTTGTGAAACGTATGGTGGGTTGGACAGCACTCGGTCAACAGAACGCGTCAGTTCGGATAGCTTGGTCAGCGGTTTGTAGTGATATGCCGCTATGTGTAAATGATCCCACAGTACCGGGCTCATTGCCTTTAGCGTTGGCAGTACGTGACTAAGAACAATGACCGGAACCTGTTGCCAATCGTTGTATGTACGGAACTCATACAAAAACTCAATGCCATTATGCATTGCCAGTTGTAACTCTAAGATAACGATATCAGGCGATTTACTATCGATAGTCTGGATAGCTTGTTGTGCCGTCTGACACCACGTTACTAGATGATCGGCCTGCTTGAGAGCTGCGGAATAGGTTTGTCCAAGCAGCACATCCGGTTCTACAAGTAGTACTTTTGCCATGCTATTGTACCAGGCTCAGTTGATTGGTGGGCGTAAAGGTTGCTGCCAAGCCACTTAGTTTTTGATGGTGGGCTAGCCTAAGGCGCGTTGACATAGTTTTTAGCAGCGAATCGGCCACAAACACGCCAACGCCGCTGGTAGATACAAGCTGTGTTAGTGGCTGCGGAGTATGGCCGTATAAGCCACGGCCGCGTTGATACATATCCCTGCTTAGACCCTCCAAATCTGCAAACATGCCGGCCACAATGCCATATTTGCTACGATGGGCGGCTAGCTTGATGACGGGACGATGTTTGTGCGAACGAATGCTCTGGGCCTCGATAAAGACATAGCCTAGGCTAGTAAGAGCTGCTTCTAGCCCTGCCCGGTGTGCCATAATCGGCATATAGCGGCCAGACAGATGCAGCTCCAGTTCACACTCGTACTGAGCAGCCAATTTGGAAAGTTCATGTGCCGTTTCGTTTAGTACGGCGGCTATCGACACCGGCTCCAGTTGCAGCGAATTCTGCACGCGCGCCAGCTTGGTACTCAGTAAATAGTTATCGATAAGTCTTAGAGCGCTATCGGCCGTTAGCTCAATGCTTTCAACCAGTGAAGTGTCACTGCTCAGGCGGGCCAGCTCGGCCCTTCGGGCAATTTGTAGCAATGGCAGTTTAATCTGCTCAGCTAGCGCCTGCAATAGTCGCTCATTAGTTCCAACCTGATGATTTTGCCCACGGCGGCGTAAAACGTCTGAGTTCATAGTTTACCCTCACATCACTATGCATCAGTATACCCGACTTACGCAGAATCGTTCGTTCCCAGGGTAAAGCTGGGTGAGCGAAAACAGTTTTATCGGAAAGAGATGTATCCGTAGATACATCGAGAGAGGAAAAAATGTTTGCAGCCAGCCAGTTTTGATTTGGGATTGCTATAGGAGTTTTGCGTAAGTCGGGTATAGCAAGCTACTGGAGTTTTGACATAAGAGCATGCGCTAGGGTGAAAAGCTGAGATTGGGGAGAATGTTGGTATCAAAATCAGCCGTGAACTGGCTAGCTTCGGTCCAAACTTTAAGCGTTTTGTCGCGCAGTGGAATCAGCACCATACTACCTTGTTTAGTTGGTACGACTTGACCATCTAGACGCGCACCCACAATGCCCGATACCTTAGGTGCGCTATATGGCGTCACCTTGACCTTACCCACCTTTACCAAAGCATCGAATTGCTTGAGAATTTGATCGTAGGACGTAGAAACTACCTGTACACGCAGTGCAAAGGCACTTTTGGACTGTATACCAGGCACAAAACCCGGATGAAAATAACCATCTACCGGATTATTTGCCTGGGCTGATTCGGTTACAAAGGCACTCCACGTCTTGGGATACTTGACTAACAGACTACCATAGGGTTGGGGACCAGTGTAATCTTTGAGTGGCTGCTTTTCTTTCTCGACAAACTCGTTATCTTTGGCCGTGGCGGTTTGTTTTTTGGCAATTTCAACAGCGGCGGCTATCTTGGGATCAACATTATTTTTGTAGTCTTGCCGCCCCATGTAGGCCCAGATGCCAAAACCCGCGGCGCCAAAAAACAGTAGCAGCGTAAGCACAAAGGCTATAAGCAAAACTGTAGAACTACCCTGCTGATTGAGCCTGCGCATACTGCTTATGGTACGGCAGTCAGCCACAATTTTCAATCAAACGCTGAACGCTATAGGTCGGACCTTTCACTCAAAGCTCTTTTTGATCTTGGTAACTTTGTTCTGGGCCCCTTTGAGATAGGTTTGGAGTACTTCTACGATTTTCATCCCCCGCTCGTATTGCTTGGATGCCTCGTCAATATCCAATTTCCCACCTTGTAACCGGTTGAGAATCTCGTCCAGTTCCCCGTTCAGCTTTTGGTAATTGAGTGGCTTCTTTGATGCCATATACTTAGTGTATAGGACTTTCGCACCTTTCTACAGCTTCAGACCCTCCCTGAGTGGCTACAAACTTCCATCTTTCTGTCGATGTAGCTATGGCTACCCCTCCAGAAAT
>Ga0163148_10005809_pt1 | contig 12207 bp, 14 predicted proteins | sample OliLakLV19MP7P2_FD_148606 | JGI IMG/M metagenome (GOLD analysis project Ga0163148, IMG submission 148606) | Freshwater microbial mat bacterial communities from Lake Vanda, McMurdo Dry Valleys, Antarctica- Oligotrophic Lake LV.19.MP7.P2 | ecosystem: Environmental > Aquatic > Freshwater > Lake >... | reverse complement strand
TAAACTAAAAAGTGTTAAAAAATTTGTTAGAACCGGTTTTGGGGATTTTTCACTGACAGGGGCAATATAAAAATGCTCGGCCTATCAGCAACGAGGGCTGCGCCTGGGGGAGTTTACTGGCAAACAAACAAATGAACAGGCGTTCAAAATAACGCTGTTTCTTGTTATGTTAATATGTGAGTTGTAATTTTCCAATTCGTGAAATTATTTATCTTGCCGTGCAAAAGTATATTTTTTTCAATAAACGGTGGATTTTTTTTAAATTAATTAACAATGAATTGTTTTTATTAAAACTTACAAAAGCCAATTTTTTAATTCATCCACAAGTTTTCTGTCGTTACTTAGGCGTGGCACTTTGTTTTGCCCGCCCAATTTACCAATACTCCGCATATAGCCGATAAAGCCATTCTTTTGTACTACAGATATCTTTAATTGCTCCAAAATATTACCGCCTATTAAATCGTCGTAGTACACATTTTTTTTTCGCAGATTATCATCCATTTTCTTTGCAAATGCAACAAGGTCGGTGGGTGTATTTTCAAATTCGATGAACCACTCATGATAGCTTTTACCCCCGTTCTGGGCAATTAAGGGTGCTACTGTAAATTCAGTTACCTTAATATTTTCTTCGTTGGCAGCATTTAATAAAGCAGCTTCCGCCTCTTCAACAATTACATGCTCGCCAAAAGCTGATATAAATTGCTTGGTTCTTCCACTTACAATTATCCGGTAAGGATTGGTAGTAATAAACTTTACTGTATCACCAATATCATACGCCCACAAGCCTGCATTGTTGCTGATAACGAGCGCATAATTTTCTCCAACCTGTACATCCTTTAACGTAAGCCTTGTTGGGTTTTCATTAAATATTTCTGCCGCAGGCACAAATTCAAAAAATATTCCGCTATCGGTATTTAGCAATAATCCTTCTGCTTGTTGTGAATCCTGGAATGCAAAAAAACCTTCGCTTGCAGGATATACTTCTATACAATCTACTTTGCGGCCAATACTTTCATAAAGCCTGGCTTTATAAGGTTCAAAGTTTACACCGCCTTGCACCATCACACTAAAATGAGGGAATAGTTCGCCAATTTTCTTGCCGGTTTTTTCAGTAAGTCGGTCAAAATACATTTGCATCCAGGGTGGAATACCACTTATCAGCGTCATATCCTGCGTTATCGTTTCTTCTACAATTTTTTCCAGCTTTTCTTCCCATTCCTCTATACAATTCGTCTCGTAACCAGGTAGCTGGTTTGATCGTAAATATTTAGGTACATGATGATTTACGATACCACTTAACCTGCCTGTAGGCACTCCGCCTACTCTTTCCAGTTCCGGTGAGCCACTTAAAAAAATCAGTTTGCCGTTTGCAAATTTGGTATTACCGGTTTCGGCCATGTAACACAAAAGGGCATTTCGGGCGGAGTTGATGTGATTGGGAATAGAATCTTTTGTAATGGGAATATATTTTACGCCACTGGTAGTGCCGCTTGTTTTGGCGAAATATATTGGCTGGCCTTTCCACAAAATGTTGTGCTTGCCTTGCTTAATTTTTTCGATGTAAGGTTTAAATGCTTCGTAGTCTCTGATGGGAACCTGCTTTACAAAATCCTGATGCGATTTAATCAATTCAAATTGATGCTCTTTTCCAAAAACTGTTTTTGCAGCATCTTTCATCAGATGATTAAAAATAGATTGCTGGTCTTGCACAGCTGTTTCCATACCTTTCTTTATCTGCTTGTATATATAATTTGCAAATGGCTTTGCAAGGAAAGATTTTATTTTCATACGCACTACCCGTTTTAGATTTTTCTTGGTTATTCGTTATTAAAATTTTCAATTATTATTGGATGTTATTTTAAGCATTTGGCGCCACCGATTGCTATTACTATCCATTAAAATTTAGCTATGAAAACCGATTGTTTAGCTGAATAAGGAACTAATAGTAAAAGTGAGTCCCGAGGCAGCACACAGCCCGAACTCGGGATCGAGATGACTCCCGAAAAAAGTCGGGACAGGCCAACGATATTTCATCCGATAGCTATCGATGAAAAACCAAAGCCGGTGCCACCTCATTTTTTTAAAAATAATGTTCAAAATATTTTATCCTAATCTCTGTAATTTACTTAAAAGATAAGCCAGCATAATGAAATGATCCAAAACTTTTTTAAAAATACCGCACAAAAATATAAGATTTACAGGAACATTTTTGGTACAATAATTTATTGGCAATCACAGGGCCAATCTGTATCCAAATCAATACAGGTAACAACCTCAAGTACATCATTACCCTTGGGTGCAAATACTATACGTACATGCTGCCTGTCGTGTGTTACACCTTCCAACGGATAAGTGGGGCCCCTTTCATCCTGCTGTATTTTATTAACATTTATTTTACCATTTGCCAATATTTCTTTTACTTCCGATTCGTCAATATGCCTGCAGTCCATGCGGCAGCGTGCATGCTTACTAAAAATAATTTCATTTGCATTGCGATTAATGGCTACAACATCTTTTACAGGAACAGTTATATTGTCCTCAGTAAATCTGGGCCTTGGGCCACGTTGTTTGGTCTTTACATAAAACAACAACAAGGCCGCTAAAATCAGGACTATAAATGGCAGGTATTTTTTTGACGTCATAAAAAAAGGTAAATGTAAAACTAAACAGCTACAACTGATAAATCTATCTTTTGTAAGTGAAGTGCATTAAACATATTAAAACTAACGCAACCAATAACAAAACTGATGCAGGATACCACAATAACTCATTCTTGTTATCTTTGCAGCAATGAAAAAATCAGTAGCATTACATACACTTGGTTGCAAACTTAATTTTTCTGAAACCTCCACTATTGGAAGGTTGCTGGAAAATGACGGGTTTGAAAAAAAGAGATTTGATGAAGTGGCCGACGTATATGTTATCAACACCTGCTCTGTTACCGATAATGCGGATAAGGAATGCCGGTCATTGGTGCGTCGTATTCAACGCAAGGCACCGGCAGCGATGGTGGTGATAACTGGATGCTACGCTCAATTAAAACCACAGGAAATTGCTGCTATACCGGGTGTTGACCTTGTACTTGGGGCAGCTGAAAAATTTAATATTGCCGAACATTTAAAATCTATTACCAAGGGCGACAGCACAAAAATTTGCAGTTGCGATATTGAGGATGTTAATCAATTTACTGCTTCACATTCTTTGAACGATCGTAGCAGAATTTTTTTGAAAGTACAGGATGGCTGCGATTATAACTGCTCCTTTTGCACCATTCCCCTTGCCCGTGGAAAAAGCCGCAGCGATCGTATTGAACATGTAAAAGCGCTGGTAAATGATATTGCAAAAAAAGGTGCTAAGGAAATTGTTCTTACCGGCATTAATCTTGGCGACTATAACTCGCCTACTTTACAAAAAGATGATGCAGGGGAATTACCTGCCAAAGAGAATTTTTTTTCACTGATACAGGAGCTGGATAAAGTTGAAGGCATTGAACGTTTTAGGATTTCTTCTATTGAACCCAATTTGCTCACCAACGAAATCATTGAATTTGTAAGCAACAGCAATAAATTTATGCCGCACTTTCATATTCCTTTACAGAGTGGCAGCAATAAAATTTTAGGCTTGATGAGGAGACGTTATAAAAAGGAATTATATGCAGAAAGAGTTGGGCTTATAAAAATGCTGATGCCGCATTGTTGTATTGGTGTAGATGTTATTGTAGGTTTTCCTGGTGAAACAGATCAGGATTTTCAGGATACAGTCGACTTTTTGCATTCACTTGACATTTCTTACTTACATGTATTCACTTATTCTGAGCGAGACAATACGCTGGCTGCAGCAATGAAACCGGTAGTTCCGATACAGGTGCGGAATTTACGCAACAAGTTGCTGCGTAACCTGAGCTATCAAAAATTGCAATATTTCACCAGCCAACACGTTGGAGACACAAGAAACGTGTTATTTGAAAACAGGAACAACAACGGAACAATAGATGGCTACACGGATAACTACATTAAAATAACTGCCCCTTTAAAACAGGGTTGGGAAAATAAAATTGTACCATGGAAAATTTAACAGACGATTTGTACAACAAATACCAGGTTACCATTCACTTTGAAATGGACAACGACTTTATGAGTTTTGTGCCACCGCACCGGATTTACATAAACGACCTGATTGACAAAGGAGTTGTAGAATACTACACGGTTAGCATGGAAACGCAGCGCTGCTGGATGCTGATTAATGCACTTTCAAAAAATGAAGTGACCAATTATTTACAAAAGTCTCCCTTAAGAAAATACTGGACGATTGAAATAGATGAATTGTTTGTGTACGATGCCCAGAGTTACCGTTTACCGGCGTTACAATTAAATTAATTTTTTAAAAAATTTTGTTGAAATGCTTATTGCCCTATATTTGCAATCCGAATTTGAAAAAGGGAGTTTAGCTCTCCCGATAGCTATCGGGATGGTTTAGAAAATATTGGGAGTTTAGCTCAGTTGGTTTAGAGCATCTGCCTTACAAGCAGAGGGTCGGCGGTTCGACCCCGTCAACTCCCACAGAAGCCTCACAATGATGTGAGGTTTTTTTGTTTGTGTAATTCTGATAAAAAACACACACAAATTGCTGAATTTCAATTGTCTACAAGATTCTAGAATTGAAATAAGAAATGCCAATTTTTTAAATTTAGGTTATTTAGTTTTAAAAAATTGACCACATTTCAATCTTCATTTTTTGGCTATTTTTTAAATTTGCAAGCAATTTGCAAACAAAGACCAATTAATGATTTGCTGTATCTCATTTGCAAACATTTTCCAGGAAAGAAGTGAATTCCCAACCATTTATTTTAACAACATGGACAGTCTTATTGCAACTGCAAGAAGTAACAAGGTTGCCACTACCTACCCTAGCCATGCAGGATTTTAGCCAGTTAAAAAAAGATTACTGAAAAGAGCAAGCCGATGTAATCGTAAACATCACCGGCAATATTATCAGCGGCCAGGTGATGGGTAAAACATCCAAACTGCTATCGAAACGTTTCGGAAAAATAATGCAGGACAGGCAAAGTGTTTCCGTAAACTGTACCGATACTTCCATCAGCCACTCCAAGCAACTGGACAGTGCCATACCAGCTTCTAAAATTGCTGCACTTTCTTCTGGTGAATTTGTTGGCCAGGTTGCTGATAACCCCGATGAAAAAATAAAGCTAAAGATGTTTCATGCGGAAATTATTAATGATGCTAAGAATCTAAATGAAGAAGTAAGTGGGTATAAGGATATTCCGTTGGTATCAAATGTTATCCAGCAGCAGGTACTAGATAATTATTACCAGGTGAAAATGGAAGTGAAACGGTTGATTGGGGAGGAGGTGGGAGGTTGAAGGCAGAGAAAGCCAGTACTTGACTTTATTGGCCTTCTTTGCTTTTATAAAGAAACCTTCAAAATCTTCAATCCTGTTTTTACTTACACCCCCTTTAGCTACCGAAATCCATCTACTATATTTTGTATTTCGTTAAGGGCAAATCAATTGACGCTGTTTTTAACAAAGGCAGTTAAATGCATCGTGGATTGTTGGTGGATATTCAGTTTATAATAAGTTCTGTAACTCCTTAAATCTAAATTTATACCTGCAAATTCTATTATAGGTTTGTCTAATAATATTTTTTCAATGTCATTCAAATTTCCCTCTTGGTTTATATTTTCAATTAAAGTCCATTGCCAGTACCAGCTAAGAAAACGGTTCATCCCTCTTACTTTAATAACACCTAACCCTATATCCATATCCATAAAAATCCAAATCGTTTTTACCACCGTTTCAATAGCATTGCAGAAAAATTGTTTTATACCATTTTTAATTTCCCCGGCTCATACAAACAACAATATTTATATTCGTTAAGCAAAGCCCAGACATCTACCTAATAGTCAGCCTCCTCAATTACTTTTGGGAATTGACCAATTCCATTAGCAACTTCTCTTGTTAAACGGTGTCCATCACTACAGTAATACAACACCTCATGGGAAAAGAAAAGCCTTCGAGCCTGCTTAACATTAGTACTATCTTTTTTTGATAGCCCTGCTTTACCCTTTGTAAGAAAATCATCATCTAAAAGCAATGGGTTTGTTTTTTAAACATACCCAAAACCATCTTCAATATTTTTTGCTCAAAATCAATTTTATCATTTTTAAAAGAGGTCCATCCAATATTAGTTAGTTCACTCCAGGGACTTTTTAAATAGCTACTCTACAAATTATACTCATCTTTTGAGTCACAATTAGAATGTAGCCAATCCTTCCACAATCCTCCAGTAATTGTTTCAAACGGTTTTGCAATTGATTTTCCTAAGATACCCTGATTTCACGGGCCTCTTTTCTAATCTTTTTAAATTAACGAACCTCTTTCATTGACCTCTTTTGAGATAATAATTGCCTCGCTTTATTTTGGTGTTTGGTCTCTGCAGATTTAATAAGTGTTGAACGATGGGATAAATATTGGGGCGTATTCCTATTCCCGAAGCAAAGAGCAAACCGGCAGAACCAGCAATGAATAAATATATTTGTTCCCCGTCTGTCAATTTGCTGCATAGGTATTAAGCACTTCCTGATAAGCGTCAGTTACTTCATCAAAATTAGCTTGCGAAAAATGAATCAACAAACGGTTTAGCAAGATTGCAACGTTGCGTGTCATCTAAATACTCTATCAGGAAAATATAAAAAAATGACTGTTTGCTCTGGAGTTAAGATGATACCTGCGTGCATTTAATATTTATATCACCGTAAAATATGACTCCACATTATTTGCTTTGCTTGTTAAGAATGATAAAGAAGGGCTGCAATAAAAAATTACAACCCTTCTTTTTGTAAACAAACGGGTCTATATCACAAAAGGTATTAGTTGTTTCCGATATTCCCTCTTGATATCAGGGAGTCTGCCCTGAAAGTGCTGTGATAAACTCTGATGAAAGCTTTGGAATTAATAATGCTGTCATAAGTTACATTCTTCATAGAGTTGTCTGCCAACCTGATTTGTTTTATGTTACGGGTTTCTCCACTCACGGCATTACCTGAACCCGTAATGTTCCCCAGCGTTAAGGCCAATGCACCGGGTGTTGTTAATGAGCCGCTGAATACTTTTACCAAATGCACCGTGTCTTTAACTGACTTATTGATGCTTACTTTAAGGTTAAAGCTTTTATCACTGTTTTCACTAACGGTTACTGTACCAGTGGCACCCAACGTTCCTACTGCTGCGATGGGGTAGTCCTTTTGTCTTAAATTGTCTTTGTCTTTGTCCTTTTTACAACTGCTTACAGCAACTATAATGATTAATGCAGGTAACGTTATGGCTAAGCCATATTTTTTGATTTTCATTTTAAAAGTTTTACTTAATGAATAAATACTCTTGATGATAACAGCGCTGTTAAAAAAGAATTCATACAGCTGACAACTGCAATTGCTTTTCGGTTGCAGTGGTGTCATTATTTTTTTTATAAAAAAAATTAAGATTTATAAATCGTTGATTTTTTATTTTTCATGCGGCGGCATATTGCATAAAATAAAAAGGCAATTAGTTGAATGTACCTGCAACGATTTACAAGTTGCCCAGTCGAAAACTAGCAGGAAGTAACTATAGGAAGATATGGCGGGAACATAAATAAATTAACAGGAAAAATGTCGTGCTATTTTATGATACCAATATAGGTGAACAATTCGCACAGTATGGTTATCGTTATAACCTTTTTTATTCAAATTTCTATGACTGTAATTCAATAGAAGCAGAACGTTCAGAGGATGCGTAACCCCACAATTAGTTCAAATCATTTGATTGATAAAAATCCTTTAAATGCTTTACTACACTGTGTTACAAAGGAATTGTTTTTTCTTTGTTGGGATGATGTTGTATGTATATAATACCTGCGCATTGGAAAAGTCTACTCAGTAGAAATGAAATGCCAACAGTGATATTAATCCCATAGGCCAACAGTAAGTTGCTTAACCTTTAACCAGAAGGAGAAAAATAAATTGTACTCACTTTTATTATATCTCACCCGCTAATTTAAATAGGAAGAATAAGCGGCATCAAAAAAATGAGAAGTTTGACCCAGGTAAAATTTGCAGACATCCTTGTTACTAATTTTACTTTGTTATAAAAAGATTGGGAAATAAATAAATTTCGCAGTTGGCAAATGTTAATCTAAAGATTTGTATGTCATTATGCTATTAGGTGTAAAATGTCATGTTGTAGATTATTTATTTTTGTTGCAACCATTAGGCAAATTATGTTGTCAGCATAGTTATAAACAAAAAAATATAATTATGAAAAAAACTATTTTATCAGTAATCATTTTGGCCAGCGTAGCCATATTTACCAGTTGTAAAAAAGCTGAAGAAAACTTAGTATGCTCTGAAACTAAAATCGCAAAAGTGCTAAAGGTTGAGGGACCTAAATCTATGAACATTAATCAGGAACTTGTATTGAATATTTCAATTGAAGGTCTTAACGGTTGTGCGGGATTTGGTAATTATTCTGAAACAACTGTTGGTAATACTACCGAAATTATTACCACCGCTAAATATCAAGGATGTGCATGTACCCAGGCATTGATTACTTTTATAGTGCCTTATAAGTTTATCAAAAGCACTCCTGGTAATTATGTACTCAAATTTTCTCAACCTGATAATAGCTTTATTGCATATAATATTACAGTACAATAAATAATTTAAATGCTACACTCTTGTATACATTTAATATGATTCTGTTAACTTGTTTTTTTAGTCATTGGTCATCTTGCTTACGTTTGAAGGTTTATTTCGATATTCTTTTTATGGATTTCAAATACAATTATGGTAAACGATGCCGTAGTAAACTTTAGACTTATTGAACGCCAGCAGATGATTCAATAACTTTATTCCGTTGTTCTTGTCGGCCTTACTTTATGAATTTAGCTGCCCTTTGAAATCAGGAGGGTTTAATAAACGAAACCGCTTGTGTAATAGTTACGAGGCTCTGTTTATTTCCAGATATATTTATCTTATGTTTTTTGTTTCATCAGAAATAAAGCGTTCTTCAAAGTAAGCCGCTAACCTTTTATTCATCCTACTATTCTATATTATCACATGTATATACCAAAACACAACTTGCTCAAAGACAAAGATAGAGAGGATTTAATAGCATTTATGAAAAAGTATAGTTTTGGAACAGTCATTACTGTAAAGGAAAATTTACCGGTTGCTACACATTTACCTTTTCTAATTTCAGAAAGGGACAATGAAATTATTCTCCCCTAGGCGCAGGTCTCCGACCTGTTGCCTATTCGTCACTACTACCTGCAATAACATTCACTCCAAAAATACAAGCTTAAGCAACCCCTCATCCTTTGCCAAGTAATCAACAGCACTGCTTTACTTCCAATGCCAGGGCTCATTTACAAAGCCTGCTGTTACTGGATTCCAATGCCCGCCTGAATGACTTGTCGGGCAGGAAGGTAGTTGAGTTTTTGCTTGTATAATAAATCGCTATCAAGCAATACCGGATGATTTTTCCCGTCACTTTGTTTACGGGACCAAAACTTAAACCGTTGGTTGCTGCTGCCCTTTTTGCCTTCCGCTTCAAAGAGGTTTAGCATGTATTCCCGTCTGCTTTCTTTTGGGCTATTTATAATAGCATCAATTAAATTTATTGCTGTAAAGCTTTTCATGTTTTTAAGCACCATTCCAGGCTCTTGTTTGGCATTAAAAGAACAAATGGTTTGCTAAATGCCCGTCCGACCGGTCATCCGGGCGGGATTGGTCATCAAAACCCCCGCCTGAATGACACAGTCGGGCAGGCATGCATGTACAGACAATCCCTGGTTGAGTTGACAAAAACGAATGCTGTCTAATAAAATATCTTTATACACATCTCTGGTAAAAACATCCAGCCATCCTACCACGGTGGATGTAGTAAAGTAAACACCCTGCTTATCTATAAACTTATATTTTGTACTCATCTATCTTGTTTTAATGGCACGATAAAATGCAATCATTATTAAATCCATAACATTAGTGACGGTAGGCAACAGGTCGGAGACCTGCGCTTAACAGGGCAGTCTTTAAGAGCCGCCTTGTGAACCAATCCAACGAAGTGTAGAAAGCAAATCTTTTCTTACAATGTTTTGTCCGTATTCATACTGCAAAGCATCTAGAAAACTATAACCATAGCCTAAATCTTCTTTTGTTTTAAAGGGGCCGGCCACCATCTTATTTACAGCATTCAAAGAACATCTTATCCTTTAATTCGTGACACACCCTGCGCCTAACTGGCGACCTGCACTTATTGCTACTTTAGTATCCTTCTGACCTATTAAGAAAAGGAAACCATCTCAATTTGCTTTTTAATAAATTACTTCCATCAGGTTTATTTAATATTTCTATAATTGATTCCTTAGGTTCAATGGTGTCGCTCAAATCTGGGTTTTCCCAGTTATGAGCAAGTAACCAGTCTTCATAGTCTATTATATACTCCATGAAAAAACCGCAAGAATACAAAAAAGAAAAAAACATTTTTAATTCTTCATCAAATCTATTGTCTTCTTTAATCTTTTCATAAAATCTTTCTGCAACCCAAAATTTCGGATAGAAAGGCGGTTTAACTCTTTTCAAAAAGTCGAAATATTCATCTCGACCCTGGGATTTGAAAACTGGTAAAACGTATTTTACAAACCATTTGTGCCACTCAGTTAAGTCTACTTTGCTATTTTCATTTATCACAACTAAAGCTTTTGATTATTTTATTTTTATAGGAGTTATACCACTTAGAGCGGAAGTTAAATCAGTCTGTTTAAATACCACAATATTTACATAATCCTTAAGGCCTCTTGCACCAGGAACAATTGTTCTTTTAAACCCCTTTTCCCGAGCCCATGTCCCAATCACATTTGTAAACTCATAAGATTGTGCTTTATCTGTCATACCTAAGATTAAGTGGTCAAACTCCGTCCCTAATTTTTGTCTTACAGCGTCATCTGTCAAATCCAATATGTAATCAATTTGGACATTGCCATATTCATAAGTACTGTAAGCATTCCAATCTCCATAATGGGACATTGCCCCCGTGGTCGGTGTCCCAACCGAACACTGCTTGCGTTAGAATACCTCCCGAAAATATGTAAGCAACCCAAACTAATCCACACATCCTTAACAGCATCTTATTTTACAGTAACAATAAATACAATCATTATTAAATCCGTAACATTAGTGACGTTAGGCAACAGGTCGGAGACCTGCGCCTAACTGGCAGTAAGGGTTCTTGTTTTGCATGAAAAGAACAAATCATGTGCAGATGGTTTGTCATTAATACCCAGGCATTAACTGACAAGCCCTGATTACCCCCTTAGGCGCAGGTCTCCGACCTGTTGCCCCTGCGTCACTACTGACTCCATAATCATTCACTCCAAAAATACAAGGTCAAGCAAGCCTTTACCTTTTGTCATATAATCAATCGCACTGCTGTACTTCCAATGCCAGGGCTCAGTTACAAAGCCTGCTGTTACAGGATTCCAATGCCCGCCTGAATGACTTGTCGGGCGGCAGATAATTTAAACGCTGGTTATACATCTCTGTACTGTCCAATAATACCGGATGATTTTCGTGTTCCCAAAACTTGTGTTTAAAATTACTACTACTTTTTTTACCTTCCGTTGCAAAAGTATGCAACAGGTATTCTTTCCTGCTTTCCTTTGAATTATTGATTACTGCATCTATTAATTTCATGGCAGCAAAGCTTTTTATATTACGCCAAATCAATCCCAAATCATGTCCTTCTTTACAACTGCAAATGGTATGCAAATGCCCGTCCGACCGGTCATCCGGGCGGGTTTGGTCATTAACAGCCAGGCGTGTATTTTTAAACCCTGGCTTTGCTGGCAATGCCTGATGCTATCCAGCAGGATTGTTTTGTATATTTCTCTAGTAAAAACATCCGTCCATCCTGCTACTGTTGAGGTGGTAAAATACACTGATGCATTGTCAATAATTTTAAATCTGGTGCTCATGGTGTTATTACCAACATCGTTAAAACTAAACTTTTTTAACTAAAATAGTATTCAACTCAAAGCAGTAGTAACAGGGAAGACACAGGACGGAGTCCTGCGCCTGACTGAGCCTTAGCAGATAAATTATTATTAAATAATGTACACATACATTTATGGTAAACTCAAGTAAATATTACTT
>Ga0163148_10005808_pt1 | contig 12208 bp, 10 predicted proteins | sample OliLakLV19MP7P2_FD_148606 | JGI IMG/M metagenome (GOLD analysis project Ga0163148, IMG submission 148606) | Freshwater microbial mat bacterial communities from Lake Vanda, McMurdo Dry Valleys, Antarctica- Oligotrophic Lake LV.19.MP7.P2 | ecosystem: Environmental > Aquatic > Freshwater > Lake >... | reverse complement strand
TCATTACACTCAGCATACTTTTTACAATCACATCCTTATCTCAATTCTACGAAAAAACATTCGATTTAGGAGTTCGTTCCTATGGTTGGAGTATCAAAAAGACAACTTCTGGTTATAAAATGTCTGGGGTTTATTTTGATCCAACTAAAAATGAATTTAATGGTATGGATGTATTTACTTTGGATTTTGATGATAAAATGCAATTTTCAAAATATACCGTTTTTACATCAACATAAAGAATCTATTACCCAGTATTGAACCGCAATATTAATTCAGATTATATAGATTTTGGACCAACTGGTGGAGCTCTTGGCTATGAAGATATCCCAAATGCTTTGGCTTTTGAATTTGATACATTTAATAATCCTATTTATAACGATCCAAATGGTAATCACTTTGCAATTCAAACTAGTAAGAAAGGTAAAATCAGTATGATTCATAATTCACAGAACACCCTTGCTATGAATGATAAAATTCCACTTTTAGAACAAAACAAGTTCTATACTTGTCAAATTGAATACTTAGAAGATTTGAAAACACTTACAGTTTATCTTGACACTAGAGAAGACTTAGCAACGAAAAAAGAAATTGCCAAACTTACTAATTTTAGACTTGAAGACCATATCAATTTAACAGGGGGCAGAGCTTATGTTGGCTTTACATCTTCGACTGGCACAGCAACCGAAAACCACAAAATAAATAATTGGGATTTATGTTTATTAGGAGAAGATCCTGATATACAATCGGATGTGCTTTTAGAAGAAGTTAACGAAAATATAGCTTTCGATGAAATTAAGCTATTTGATTTGCTTGGAAGAGAAGTACTGCAACTAAGAAGTATGGAAGATTTGAACCAAAACTTGAATAGTTTAAATTCAAGCATTTATTTCGCTACGAAATATTTGAAAGGGAAATATATCTCTTCTCAAAAAGTAATTAAAAATTAAATTAATCCAATTAAGATTGAAATAGAGATTAAAATCAAAGATACACCAACAATGTATTTAATGAATTTAATCTCTATTTTTTTGAGCATTTTGTTGCCAATGAATGCTCCAAGAAATGCTGCAAATGTTGTTATTGCTATTAATTGGAAGTTAGATTCATTTATAGTTTTCTGAATATTACTACTATAAACGGTAAGTCTAGCGACATCTACAAAACAAGCTATAGCAACTCCCGTGGCAATATACTGAAACTTCTCTAAATTTAATTTAATTAATACTGCACTTCGCAATGCACCTTGATGACCAGACAAACCACCAAAAAAACCACTCAATGCTCCACCTATTGACATTGCGTTTTTGCCAAAATTTATATTGTTTTCAATCTTAGGGAATAACTCCAATATTGCAAATATTATCATAGTAAAGGCAATTACTATTTTAACGACAGTTGTTTTAATCACAAAGTCAAACAAACTATATGTGAAATATAATTGGTCGTTGCTAATTGTTTTTAGTAATTCTGCCCCAATGAATGAAAATATAATAGCTGGCAAGCCGAATTTGAGTAAAATAGAATAATTAATATTCTTATAGACTAGACCAATTTTAAACAGATTATTGCTGAAATGCACTATCGCTGTCATTGCTATTGCTGCCTCTATTGGGAAAAATATAGCAAAAGTGGGTAATAACAAAGTGCCTAATCCAAATCCAGAAAAAAATGTAAGAAATGAAGCTGCTATTGCAACAATAGGTATAATATAAATTTCCATAATTTATACCTTTGGTTCATTGTTTAAACTTTTCCATAAATACCATGCTGCTAAAGTTTGATACGGGGAGAAATTATCGCCAAATGCCACCATTTCCTTTTTTGTGATTTCGGGTGGGAAATTGTAATTTCTTATTAGAGAATTTTTTATTCCTAAATCATCTACTGGAAATACATCCAAACGGCAAAGGGAAAACATTAAAAACATTTCTGCTGTCCATTTCCCTATTCCTTTCACTTTTATTAATTCGGCAATGATTTCTTCATTGCTTAGCTCGTTCAAAGTGTGAAGGTTAAGTTCGTTAGAATTGACTTTCTCTGCTAAATCTAAAATATATCTTCCCTTAGCATTGCTACAGCCAATAGCACGAAAGTCTTCTACTTCAAACTTTAGAATATCATTTGGCAGAGGTTTTATTGTTCCGACCAAATTAAAGAACCTTTTCAGTATTGAATCAGCTGCTTTAATAGAGAGTTGTTGAGATATAATTGAATCGCAAAGTACTGTGAAATAATATTCTTTTGGTGTTAAATCGCAAATGCCTACTTTGTCAATTATTGTAGATAAAATGGCATCTTTCTTTTTCAAAAAGTTAATTCCTTTTTGAATATCTTCGTCTAAATTATATTTAGATTTACTTGTCATTTAATTTCAAATGCCCAAATAGCAAAGTTCCATGCAAAATCAACATCATTTTTGCTAAGAGCTGATTTAATGGTTTGTTCTATGCAATTCTTAACATAATTTTTTTCTGAATTTGAGATTAAAATTGATTTAACCATGCCAGCCATTTCTTGATATATATTTAATCTTAATTTGTTTTCAAAAATCTCTTTACTAAATTCAATTGTTTGAACTACTTTGATTACAGCAAAGGCATAATCATAATTTGGAATTGAATTTACCAAAGCCAATTGAGCAATATTATTTGCAGTAAGCACATTAGAATTTAATAGAATTGCTGGCATATTATCGAAACCAATCCCTTTAATTCCACCTGGCTTTCTCACTTCAAAAATTGAATTGCCACTTGCTCTGGTATAAAATTCCTGACCATTTCGACCAACTAAATCAATAGAATCTGGCAATATTTTACCATCAGTTATAATGCCTTCGTTTATATGGAATTTTACTACTTTGCATATAGCCAAATTACCCGAACCATTTTCTTCACCAAGTTCTATCATTTGGAATAGTTTACATTCCATGTGGAAGAATGATTCTTTTATGCGTTTAGGCTTGACTAAATCAGAATCCATAGGAGTGAAGCCAGCTTTTTTGAATTCATCTACATCGGCTGGGTAATCGCAAGATGCTAAATTAATCTGCTCTAAAATATTATGTGAAACTGAATGAATTACGCATTCGCCATTTGCTTTTAAATTGTGGTAAGTATCTTTCAATGTACCATTTGTGCCACGCCTTGCCGCTGAAAAAGCAACCATAGGAGGGTTTGCTCCAAAAGCATTAAAGAAAGAAAACGGAGCTAAATTATTTACTCCATTGTCCGAAATGGTGGAAACAAAGGCAATAGGACGAGGGGCGACGCCACTGAGTAAAAATTGATGTACTTGAGAGATTGTCAAGTCTTTAGGTTCAAAAGAGTAATACATTCAGAATTTTCCAGTTATTTGATTACAAATTTAACTTTTATTTGTGGATTTCCGAAATTTGACTCAATTTGATTTTAGTTTTCTCTTTTACCAAAGGATATGTTTTAATTGAAAGCCGAACTTTAATTTTCTCAAGCCGGGAGGAGATAGTACAAGTCTTGATATATAAGAAACTTAACATTCGTGTTTTGCACATTCTGAAAGATACAGTTCCTTCCTTAAGATTTGTAACCAACTCCGCCAGGCAGTTCAATTGCAATAATATACAATAAAATGATGTATTCTAAATCAAAAAAAAGTCCCAAGCAACCGAAGTTACTTGAGACTTTTTTCTTTTTTTTGAAGTACAGGAAAAGGGACTTGAACCCCCACGAAGTTGCCCCCATCAGATTTTGAGTCTGACGCGTCTACCAATTCCGCCATTCCTGCATTCTGGTAGTCTGAAAAAAAAAGCAAGGAGAACCTTGCATCTTTTTCCAAGTGGGCAATGAGAGATTCGAACTCCCGACCCTCTGCTTGTAAGGCAGATGCTCTGAACCAGCTGAGCTAATTGCCCCAAAAGGGAATACAAAATTAAGAGAATTTTTGTAAACTGCAAAACATTTTTTCATATTTTTGAAAATATATTTAAAATTAATTTTACAAAAGAGTTTTATGTTAAGATTAAAAATGGCGACAGACCCCTCATGGGCAAACGTTGCAGAGGAAAATCTTGAATTTATTTTGAGCGACCACGCCTTTTGCGAGCAAAAAGCCGCTTCAAATGCCATCACTTTTATAGTGCTTTATCCTGAATACCCTGATTTGGTAGCGGAAATGGTTAAACTTTCTATTGAGGAAATGGAGCATTTCAAAATGGTGAATGACTTCATTGTTAAGAAGGGATTTAAACTAGGATTCAAACGCAAGGATCATTATGTGAATAAACTTGGCACTTTTTTCCCGAAAACTGATGACAAAAAGTTGCGTTTGGTCTATAAACTTCTTTTTTCGGCTATGATTGAAGCTAGGAGTTGTGAACGTTTCCACGTGCTTTCGCTAAATATTGCTGATGAAGAGCTTGCAAAGTTCTATCACGACTTAGAGCAAAGCGAAGCCAGACATTATGCCACTTTTATCAATTTCGCCAAGGACTATGCCCCAAAAGGAGTAGATGTGGAGGCAATATGGGAGGAATTTCGAATATTTGAAGGAGACTTAGTTTCTAGCTTTGGTAAGTCTGCCGAGATTCATGGTTGAAAATATTTTTCTAAATTATGTAACTTTTCATATATTTTAAGTGTTATATAGTAGTAAGTAATCGGTACAATTTGTAAAACTAATTGAAAAATTAAAAAAACAAACTTTACTTATTGTCTAATTTGGAAAGAAAATATTATCATTTAAAATAAGATAGTTATATAAACAACTATTAATTTAATATTGGCATAGTATTTTCACTTATGAATTATAGTTCTTTCATAGACCAATTATGTGACACAAAGGCATAAAAATGGCAAAATAAATGCCATAATGATAGAAATTGAAACATATTCTGACAAAATAGCAGATTGTTTGCATTCTCAGTCAAATGTCTTAACTGAAAATTAATAAAGAAAAATTAGTTTATATTGTAACTTTTTTTGTAATTTTGAGTTGTTATATGAAGGGAAAAATGAAAAACTTAAAAAATCATAATATTTTTTGTTTCATTTTACTTTTTAGAAGTAAACAAACTAATAGGTGGCTTTATGGAATTAGCATTGCAAATTGAAAAACTATTTAAAACAGATAGAAAAAAATTCTTAGGTTTTATTAGACAAAGAGTACGTAGTCAAGAAGAAGCAGAGGATATCTTACAAGATGTTTTCACCAATGTACTTGCGGCTTCAAGAAATGTCCAAAAACCTATTGAAAACATTGCTTCTTGGGTGTTTACTGCTGTAAGAAACCGCATTATAGATTCATATAGAAAGAAAAGAGCTGAAACATTTACTGAGATTATGAATCCAGCAGGTGGAGAAGAATCAAGCGATTCTTTTGAGAATTTCTTAGGAGATTTCACTACTAACCCAGAAAGCGAATTATTCAGAAAAACAATTTGGGAAACTGTGCAAGAGGGCTTAGCTGAATTGCCAGACGAACAAAAAATGGTATTTATTCGCAATGAATTTGAGGGTGTTTCTTTCAGAGAAATGTCTGATGATACTGGGGTAAATATTAACACATTGCTTGCAAGAAAACGTTATGCAGTGCTTCACTTAAGAAAAAAACTTCAACATCTTTATGATGGTCTTCAATAAAATTTAATTTAAGTTAAAATTAGCAAAAGCCGTTCAGCAATGAATGGCTTTTTTTTGTTAAATTGCATTTTGTTATAATAAAGAAGTTATAAAGTTTTGTATGAAATTTAGTTTTCTCTTATTGTTTGCTATTACTTTGCTTATATCATATGCTGATAATGAGCTTTTGGCCAATGATAATTTCGAGAATATTAACAAACTAATCAAACAAGCTGCTGATATTAATTCTTCAAACCACCAAAGAGCATTGCAAATTTGCGATTCTATATTAGCACTCTGTAAAAAGTATAACTATCCGATTGGCGAAGCAAGAACTACCCGAATAAAAGGCCTTTCAATGTTTTACGCAGTTGATTATCCCAAGTCCTTAGAACTATTTTTAGCAAGTAAGGATAAATTCGAAAAACTAAAAGATACAATTGGAATAACTCAAGCAAACAACAATATTGCAATAGTTTATTCCTATTTAAATTTATTCGAAAAAGCTATGCTGCAACACAAGCAGAATTTGATTCTAAGAGAAAAGATTAAAGATTACGAAGGAATTGCTACCACTTTAAATAATATTGGAGTGGAATTTAGAGGACAAAAACAATATGATTCTGCATATTATTACTATAAAAAAGCATTGGCAATAGAGCTTAAATCGAAAGATTCGATAACGATAAGCCGTTACTATAATAATATTGGTCTTGCCTATTTGGATATGAAATACTTAGATTCAGCTAAAGCATATATTGATAAATCATTGGCAATAAGATTAAAAATAAATGAGTTGCAAGGAATTAAAAATAGCTATCAGGCACTTGGTAATTATTATTTTGTTAAAGAAATATATACCGAAGCAAGAAAATATCAAGAAATTAGTATGAACTATGCGACACAAATTGGAATAGTCTATGAAATTGAGTCTATTAGTAAAGATTTAGCACAAACTTATGAAAAGTTAAAAATGTTTGATTTAGCTTATAAATATTCTGTTTTAAATAGAAAAATGCAAGATAGTTTAAATTATACTGAATCAAGTAGAAAGATTACTAAAATTGAATTAGAAAGAGCTTATGCAATCGAAAAAAGACTTAGTGAATTAGAAACAGAAAGCAATATACAAAAAGAAAGAACAGATAAACAACAATTAATGTATTTCATAACTGGACTAATAATTATTCTGTTAATCACTATTTATAGTATTCAGAAAATTAGGAAAAACAACAAGTTGCTTCTTGAAAAACAAACCGAAATAATTAATCAAAAGGAAGAAATAACTATACAAAGAAATTCAATTATTTTACAGAATATGGAGTTAGAAAGAATTAATTTAGAAAAGGACAAATTCTTTTCTATTATTGCACACGACCTAAGAAGTCCATTCTCTGGATTCCTTGGTATTGCTAATTTGCTAGTGAAAAACAACAATGATAATAACAAAGAAGAAGTATTTGAATTAAGCAAGTTGTTGAAAGATTCAGCAGAGAATTTATATAAATTATTAGAGAATTTATTAGAATGGTCAAAAATAAAAGGCGGATTAATTGATTATAAACCAGAAATATGTTTAATAAATATAGTAATATTCGAGAATTTGCAGATACATTCTGAAATAGCAAAGCAAAAAGAAATTGAGCTTAAAAGCTATATGGATGAAGGAATGGCAGTAATTTACGATTTGAGAATGTTGAATAGCATAATAAGAAATCTACTTTCAAATGCAATTAAATTCACAAGGAGAGGCGGCAAAATTGAAATTAGAGCAAAAAAAATAGACAGCAAAAAAGCAATTATCTCTATAATAGATAATGGAATAGGAATGGACGAAATCACTAAAGATTTACTTTTTAGAATAGATAAAAAGTTGGCAACATTAGGAACGGAAAATGAACCTAGCACAGGATTGGGGTTGCTCTTAGTGAAAGAATTTGTCGAGAAAAATAATGGTGAAATCTGGGTAGAAAGTGATAAAGAAAAAGGTACTAGTATATCATTTTCATTAGAATTAAAAAATGATGTTTGAAATTGAAAATAAGTAAACTCAATTAAACAAATCTTTAACTACTTCACTAAAGGTTTTGTATTCAATATTATAGCTAAGTTTAGCGTTTAATTCTTCTAATATCCAACGTAGATTCTCGTTTGTGTGAGCATCTTTAATGTGTCCCGAAGCTACAATTGGAAGATATGGCATATTTTTAGCTTCAGCTTCTTTACTAAATTTAACAATTGCATCTGTAATGAACTTCACAAAAACAGGTGCTGGAAGATAGTCATAATCTAGTTGTACAGATTGCTTGGAATAAAGTGCGTTTTTATAGAATTGAAAATCTTTATTTTGCTTTTGTTTGTAAGGTCTTCTGCTACGTGGGTAACGTATTTCTTTTACTCTATCTCGATCGGCTATCCAATCAAGATGTTTTTGTTCTAGTTCAATTCCATATTTCAATTTATAGAATAGTTTAGGACTATATTTTTTTAGTGCAGGCGATTCATCTTCAAAAGTAGAATAAATTGGAAATTCAAAAATCCCACTTTCTCCTTGTAGTGCAACATTACTTAAATCAACTTCCCATGGGAACAATTCCGATGGTGCTTTGCTAAAATCAAATTGATTATCTAGTTTCAAATGTTTTGTTACCGAGGAGTCAAGATAAATACCAAGACTTTTTAATATAGGTATTACATTGCGAGATGGCTCAATTTGGTAAGCCCCAGCACGAAATGCAATTATATTATGATTAATACTATTTTTACTAGCTAAATTCTCAATATAATGTTTGCCTTTTTGAAGCCATTCAAAAATTTGCTCAGGGTGCAATTTGCCAATACTCCAGTTCTGTGGATCTAAATACCATTCACTATTATGAAAATTGGCGTTAATCCATTGCGGGTGGAAATGTAGCTGAGAATCATGTCCTTTTTGTAAAGCAGCTATAAGAACTTTATCCCATTCGTCTGCAAGTTTACCAAGTTTAGGTTCAATTGTTTCATAGTTGCGGAAAAAGATTTGCTGAGCAAACTCAGTCATAAAAGTCATTTTTGCATTGTATTTTTCCAATATGTTGAGCAAATCGTAAGTGGGATTGATTTGAATATTCATCAAATCACCACTGCCATCTCCAAAAAGCTCCCAATCATTTGTAAGTATTAATACAACTTTCATACTATTCTGGTTGGTATAGTTTAGGAATGTTGTTAATAGTCTTAATCGCCGATTCCATATCAATACCAATCGTATCGAAATACCATTTGATTGAATCATAGCGTGGTGAGTTGTCACGCAAAGCCAGTCTTAAACCTTCTTCTCGAGTAATCATTCCTTCACGAATTTGGTTGGATCGGAAAGTATCATTCTCGGTAAATCCAGCCACAGTTAGATAGATATAATTATAGAATGCGGCTGTGCCATCGCCAATACGCCAAGTGGACATCGTATCAGGGGAAGTTTCCCAATTATATTCATTTATAATAGTATCTTCAATTGTTTTTTCGTCCCAAGCAATATAATCGAATAGTTCAACGTAATCATTTCGTGGTTCTGCATAGTATGAATAGTATGAACTAATTGTATCAGGAATAGAACTATTTAAATAGCCAGGATTTAGCAAGAAGTTTTTAAAATAATAAGTAAGCATTGTCGCTTGACTACCTAAACTCAGGTAGTCAATTCTTTTTTTGTCGAAGTTATGTTTGATGCCACAAAACCCAGATTTGAAGTCAGTGTTTTCTAATCGGTTCATACTCCAAATGTTTAAATGTAGTCCAGTTTCACTTTTTATTTTATTCATAAATTGGAAGAAGTGCTTGTCCCCCGCCATAAATAAGGGAATCATTCCCAGTTCTGGGCGTTTCAGCCAAGCAGCCACATTCAGCCGAATATTATTTCGCTTCATTTTCAAATCTGCTGAAACTAATATATTCTCCACTCCTAATTTACCACAAATACGTGCAATATTCCGTCGAGCTAAATCTGTAACCATACCCCAATCGTAAGTGTATGTTATAGGTTTTAATCCAAGTTCTTTTACAATATAGTGCATACCGTAACTACTATCTCTTCCTCCGCTAAAAGCTATCAGACAATCAGGTACACTTTTACTATTCTTGTATTTATTTACAAGGTTTTGTAAATCTTGTTCTTTCTTGCCTTGGTTTTTCTTGATATAATTATTGCAAATTACACATACTCCATTGCTGTCGAAACTTATAAATGGGAATGTGTGTGGGAGCAAACACTTAGTGCATCGCTTAATGCTATGAGCTGTTTTTAAATCGTAATTCAATAATCCAGATAAATCTTTAGAAACAATATTTATTACTTTGTCAGAAAAATTAGAATAATCTTTAATTGGAATTGTAGTTTCTGTTTTGTGGTATCTATAATTTAAATTATAAATATTCAAATCAAAGAAATGCGAAGTAAAATTTGTGTTGTCAATAATATAGCCAGTAAGAGGTTTCACCCATTCGATATTCTGATTACTATATTGGCTATGTTTTTTAATATATTCAGAAAGAATGTATTTTTCTGAGGCAAAAACTACTGATTGCTTTTGATTATCGAAACAAAGATAAAGTGATCCATTATTAGTGGTAATGATAAAATTATTAGAATCATTTGTGGCAATGGCTAAAGAGGCAGTACCTTCCATGGATTCGAATAAATTCTTCAATGCTAAAACTAAGTCATCATTTGTATTTAAGTTTTTTCTAATTAACGATAATATAATTTCTGTATCAATTTCAAATTCTCTTTTTATATCCACATTATCGTAGAAAAGTAAATCTACATTTGTACAAATACCATTATGAATAGCCACCAATCCATCTTTGACAACTGGTTGATTATTATAATTAAGTTCAGCACTTCCATTAGTTACTAAGCGAGAATGCCCAAAAATAGAAATAGGTGAAGTGATATTTGATTTATTTGGAAGAGAATCCGTATAGAATTTATTGAATTGTGATTCTTTCAGCATTTCACTTGCTGTAACTTTGTCTTTATAAACATTGAGCTTGCCATCATATTTAATAGCGAGTCCAGCGGCTTCTTTTCCTCTTGCTTCCGAGAGTATGAATAAGTCTGTAACTTGTTTTAGCAATTCATCTTTGCTTATATCTAAATTACTACTAACAATTCCAAAAATTCCACACATTTTAATACTTCTTCTTTTAATTTATTTATTCAAAATTACAAATATTTGGTCAATTGTTCTAAGCAGTTGCTTATAACATCCCATTTTTTAAGATTGCCATAATCTCAAAAAAGTCATCTTCTGATAGAATGCCCCTTGTAAATGCCATTTCTGCTGTGAGCAAACCCATTTGACAATACGGTCTTTTCAAATTCATATCGCCTGCCATACTTGCCAAATGCATCTCCAAGGTATGTTTGTCGCCTCGGGCAATTGGCCCTGTTAAAGGAAAATCATTCTTTTCAAAGGATTTAACGTTGTTTGTAATGGTTGTACGGGCTATTGAATAGATTAAATCGTCTGCTTTGAAATCTATTGATTTTGCCATACTGTTTGCTAATTGCAGCACTGGAGTTAAATAATTCGATGCTGCCACAGCAATTGCGTGGTAAAGCTTTTTGTTTGCTATTGCTTCGGGTGTGAGCCGAACTGTATTACCTTCGAGCGATTCCACTAGTAATCGGAAAAAATCATCATTTTCATCGGAACATTCCAATCCCCAACTCACATTTTTGAAAACTGTTTCATTTTCGTAATAGAAAGTTTGGAATGGATGCATTCCGCCAATCAATGCACCAAATTTCTTGCAACTATCTAGCAAATCTATATTTAAAAAGCCTGAGCAATGGCAAACATAAACTCCGTTTAATTCATCGCCAAATTTCATTGCTATAGAATCTGCCACAAGCTCAATTTGATCGTCGCTAACTGCTATAATTAAAACTTTAGGCAGTACATCTAGTTCATCAACACTGCTTTTCACAATTTGAGAATTAAAGATTTTGTTGATCACATTTAGCTTTGAATCACTAGAGCGAGCCAATGCCCAACGCAATTTGCCCATTCGGTTGAATGCCGTAACCAATGCTAATCCTAGCCGACCAGCACCAATTACACCCACCGATAAATTAGTTTTGTATTCATCTAACTCAGTATTTATATTCTCAAATTCATCTTCGAAGAACAGTTTAAATTTATCCATTTTTGAATGAGTTTTTTCTAAAATTGCCAAATCAAGTTTTTCTAATTTATGCAAGTTTGAGCTAAAATAGTTAAAAATCAAATAATTTACTTTTTTCAACTGTAATTAAGCAACACAAGAGGAAAGATTATAGCGGTACTTTACCTTTTCATTGCTTCTGAAAAGACACAGATATTAGCTTATGTTTTTACGATACGACCATTTAAGTATTATGGCATAACTATTTAATTAAAATATTTTACGCAAATATACTTAGCAAATTGTTAAGGATTATAGATTAAATTAGTCTAATAATAAACAAGAAATCAAAAGTTGGCTATTATTAGACACTTTGTTTGTGAAAAGGTTTATAAATGAATAAATTAAAACAAATAAGTCTGTTATTTCTATTATTGCTTTCTGGTATATCAATAGAATTAAACGCA
>Ga0163148_10005807_pt1 | contig 12209 bp, 9 predicted proteins | sample OliLakLV19MP7P2_FD_148606 | JGI IMG/M metagenome (GOLD analysis project Ga0163148, IMG submission 148606) | Freshwater microbial mat bacterial communities from Lake Vanda, McMurdo Dry Valleys, Antarctica- Oligotrophic Lake LV.19.MP7.P2 | ecosystem: Environmental > Aquatic > Freshwater > Lake >... | reverse complement strand
ACATATATGATTGCAAAAATACTATTTTAATAGTATGGCGGGGATGTTTATGGATGCTAAGATAACAAATTATTTAACAATCGATTCTTAGTAAGTTCGGCTAATGTGTTAAATTATTCTAAATTTGCTACCCTTATACAAAACCAATCTATTGCAATGAAAATTTTAAAATTTGGCGGAACATCAGTCGGTTCAGCAGAACGTATGCATGCATTAGCAAAGTTGATTAACGACAATGCGCCCAAAATTGTGGTATTATCTGCTATGAGCGGCACAACCAACAATTTAGTAGAAATTGCCATTGCGCTTTATTCAAAGGAGAACGACAAGGCAAACAGCCTTATTGATACCTTAGAAAACAAGTACAAAGATGTAGTAAAACAATTATATTCATCCGAAACTGCTATTAACAAAGGAAAAGAGCTCATTGATTCACACTTTGCTTATTTACGTGCATTTACGATGGATATGTTTACGATAAATGAAGAACGTGCTATTTTAGCACAAGGTGAATTGCTTTCAACAGCTTTGTTTCATTATTATTTAGAAGAAATTAAAATTGATTCAGTTTTACTTCCTGCTCTCAACTTCATGCGCATTGATGAAAATGAAGAGCCCGACATGAAGTACATCGAAATCAACATCAAACCCGAAATTCAAAAATATCCGAAAGCGAATTTATTCATTACACAAGGGTATATCTGCAGAAACGCATTTGGTGAAATTGATAATTTGAAACGCGGAGGAAGTGATTATACTGCTACAATTGTAGGTGCTGCTATACAATCGGAAGAAATTCAGATTTGGACCGATATAGATGGAATGCATAATAACGACCCGAGAGTAGTAGATAAAACACATCCGATTGCGGAGCTGTCGTTTGATGAAGCAGCCGAGTTGGCTTATTTCGGAGCTAAGATTTTACATCCGACATGTATTCTTCCTGCACAAACAAAAAATATTCCTGTTAGGTTATTAAACACCATGCAGCCCGAAGCCAAAGGAACTGTAATAAGTTCGAAAACAACTGGTGACAGCATCAAGGCGGTTGCAGCCAAGGATGATATTACAGCTATTAATATTAAATCGGGGCGAATGTTGTTGGCTTACGGTTTTTTACGTGCGGTATTCGAAATATTTGAACGCTATAAAACTCCGATTGACATGATTACCACTTCGGAAGTCGCGGTTTCATTAACAATTGACAATACCAAGAATTTAGAGTCCATTAAAAAAGAGTTGGAAGAATTTTGCTCCATTAAAATTGAAACCGATTTAACCATTGTTTGTATTGTTGGAAGTTTTGCAGCTGAAAAGCAAGGTTATGCATTTAGAATATTTGATGCGTTAAAAAATATTCCTATTAGAATGATTTCTTATGGAGGAAGCGAAAACAACGTATCTATTTTGGTAGATTCAAAATTAAAGAAAGACACGCTAATAGCTTTGAATAAAGGATTATTCAGCCCAACCCCTTAATCCCCTTCCCAAGTGGAAGAGGGCAATAGGTGAAAAATAATAGTAACTAATTTAAAATACAATTTTCTCCCCTTTGGGGAGGTCAGGAGGGGCCAAACATGTTTAATACTAGTATAGTTTCAAAATTAGAATCCATCCCAACACCCTTTTATTACTACGATGTAGAAGTGTTAAAACAAACACTTGACTTGTTAAAAAAGGAAAGCGATAAGTATGGTTATATTGTACATTATGCTACCAAAGCAAATTCAAACAATAAAATCTTAGACATTATTCGTTCGTACGGATTGGGTGCAGATTGCGTGAGCGGAAATGAAATTAAAAAAGCCTTAGAATGCAAATTTGATCCTAAACACATTGTATTTGCAGGTGTTGGAAAAAGTGATGCAGAAATAAACATTGCTTTGGATGCGGATATTTTTTGTTTCAATTGTGAAAGTTTGCAAGAGATGGAAGTGATTAATGAACTCGCCATTGCAAAAAACAAAACGGCTAGCATTGCACTTCGTATCAATCCAAATGTGAATGCAAATACTCATAAATACATTACAACGGGCTTAGAAGAAAATAAGTTCGGAATAAATTTATGGGAATTAGAAAATGTAATAGCTGCTTTAAAAGAATTAAAAAATTTAAAGTTGATAGGATTGCACTTTCACATTGGATCTCAAATCATGGATATCAGTTCATTTAAAAGCTTGTGCATTAAAGTGAATGAAATTCAATCATGGTTTGTGAGTCACAAAATCACCATCGAAAACATCAATGTTGGCGGTGGCTGGGGAGTGGATTACCACGAACCAGATAAAAATCGTTATTTAGATTTTGCTGCTTACTTCAAATTATATAACGATTTTTTAGAATTACGTCCAGGCCAAAAAGTACATTTCGAATTGGGAAGATCGGTGGTTGCACAATGCGGAACACTGATATCAAAAGTACTTTATATCAAAAAAGGTGTGAACACCAACTTCGCGATTTTGGATGCTGGCATGACTGAATTACTGCGACCAGCTTTGTATCAAGCTTATCATAAAATTGAAAATCTAACCAAGTTCAAAGTTCAAAGTTCAAAGTTGGAAGATTTTAAATACGATGTTGTTGGTCCTATTTGCGAAAGTTCCGATTGTTTTGGAAAAGCTGTGAATCTTCCAGAAACTTTCAGAGGCGATATTATTGCTTTGCGCACTGCAGGAGCTTACGGAGAAGTAATGAGCTCTGCTTATAATTTACGTGACAGGGTGAAAAGTGTTTATTCTGATGAGGTTTAATTATTTATTGAGGTACACGATTTTTTTTACCTGATCCCCGATTGGTATAGAATCAGTGTCTTCCATCTGCATTTCCGTAACTTCTATTACTCCTCTTTTTATTTTTTTTATGAAGGAAAAAGCTTTTAATTCTTTTTCAAGTCGTGCATTCAACGTGTCATTGTCAGAATAATGATAAAGGTCTTGAGCACCAAACAAACCAAATGAAACACTCGACTCTGGCATTGCAGGAATTTCCCAATCGTGAATCGAGAATTTATATAATTCTTTCCAACCAGTTTTTGTATACGTCATTAAATGACAGGTATTTAAACTAGACCAATCTGCATAATTTTCAACATAAGAAACCTCATCAGTACCATTTCCATCTAAATCTCCTTCATTCTTAAGAAATTCCAGCCCGAATGCTTGTCCACATTTTCTTATGAAAAGTGTGTCAATTAAGGGTTTTATTGATGAAACATAACACATTGGATCCTTTTGCATAGTCAACATTACAGTATTATCATAATCGAGATTCAAGTAAAACTTGTTAGTTTCTTTATGAAAAAAATTGCTAATATAATGCTCTATAAGTGTGTCACTTTTACCATCGCCATTAAAATCTCCTTGAATTTTGAAACGATATCCAAAAACAGGCTTAAGTGTATCCATAAAGCTTTTTAAATGAATATCGATTACTGCAGAATCATTTTTTACACTTTCTTTTAAATTCAAAGAATCTATATCTAATGCCCTTTCATTAGCTTTATCTCGATTCGAGGAGCAAGAACTGATAAGAAAAATAATGAGTATAAAATTGTATTTTATCATTGCTTTAGTAGAAAAAAAATGCCCCATAAAATTATGAGGCATTTTCTATTTAATATATCTTCTTTTTAAAACAACCCGTTTATCTCGGCATTAATTTTATTAATGATAGAACCTAAATCTTCTGCATTTTCAGAAAAATTATTATTGTCCACATCAATAATGAGCAATTTAGCTCCAGGATGTTCTTGCTCGTATGAAGTAATAAACGCTTCGTAACGTTCATTCAAACGTTTCAAATAATCCAAACGGATAGCATTTTCATAATCTCTTCCACGCTTTTGAATTTGGTTTACCAATGTAGGAACAGAAGCACGTAAATAAATTAATAAATCGGGAGGAGAAATGAAACTCTCCATCAATTTGAATAATGCAAAATAGTTTTCGAAATCGCGGGTAGTCATTAAACCCATTGCATGTAAGTTAGGTGCAAAAATATATGCATCTTCATAAATGGTTCTGTCTTGAATAACCGTTTTTCCGCTGTTACGAATTTGTTGTACTTGTCCGAAACGAGAATTCAAGAAATATACTTGCAAGTTGAAAGACCAACGCTGCATGTCATCATAAAAATCATTCAAATATGGATTATCATCTGCATCTTCAAAATGCGGTTGCCATTTAAACTGTTTTGCTAAAAGTGTAGTAAGAGTTGTTTTTCCAGCACCAATATTTCCTGCGATTGCTATATGCATATGAGTAGAATAATTTAAAATAATTTAAAACCGAAAACGAAAATACGAAATCTAAAATGCTATGCAAGGAAAAAAATGGAAATTGTGGATAAGTTTTTTTGAGCACAAAAGCTCTACTTATATTCCTAATTAGCTATATAGCAACAATGTTTCTCGACTCCGCTCGAAATGACATTAAACGCTGTCATTTCGAGCGGAGTCGAGAAAGCGCTAAAAACTTTATTCAGCAGAAAACAAGGAAATGGATTTTTCTGTTTGAAGGATTAAAATACTCATTTCCAAACGAAAATTTCGAAAATCAGTTAGTGGCATTTCAAATTCTTTTTCTTCAGTAGTTTTAATATTGTACGCTTTTATTTTCTTTTCTGATTGATAATAAACCCAATCTGTTATAGGCTGAAATTGTGTTGCATTTTTAACTGGAATGGTTTTGTAATAGGTTCCATAAATATCAAAGATCAAAATGCCCGAACGAGGATTGTTCAAATACAAACGATTATCATATTCAATCATCATATTGGGTTGCAAACTATCATTTTGCAAGGTTTGTAAATTTCCGGTTTGCTGAATATCCTGCAATGTTTTATCATATCGAAGTAAAGAAAAACTCTGCTGGTCGTAAACCCATATCCCGTTATTGTATGAAGAACAAGCTAAAGGCGGCTGATAAATATCTAGCAGACTTAAACTTATTGCTTCACCATTCTGACTTAATGTATTATCTAAAAAAACAACCTGAGAAAATTCCTTGTAAAAAAGCAGAACACGCAACATATTTGAAGCATCAACAAAAGTGATGTTCCCTAAATTTTTATTGCTGTATTTGTAAAGCAACTTCCCATCCTTATTGTATTTTGTCAATTCATTTGCTTTTACAACATACACATTGCTTTGGTTGTCGGTTGTAAAATAATCTGATTCGGTTTCGATGGTTTTAATGAGGGTGTATTTGCCTTGAGAAAAGACAGAAGTAGAAATGAATAAGAGTATAAAAAGAAGGGTTCTCATTTAAGCTCTAAGTTAGCAATAATTATTCCAATGACATTTATTTTGCGACAAATCCCCCTAATCCCCTTTTCCAAAGGGGGAGTTGATAGTGCTATACATATAGATTCTAGCAACTAATAAGCTTCGTTCTCCTATTTCCGAATTATCGAAAGAATCTCTTCCACATATTTTCTATCATTGCTCAAGCGCGGAACTTTGTGTTGACCTCCTAATTTATTTTTTGATTCCAGCCATTTATAAAAAGTCCCTTTGGGCAACGACCGCACTATCGGCTGTTTTAAGGCTAAATTTTGATACCGTTTTGCTTCATAATCCGAATTGATGGATTTCAAAGCATTATCGAGAACTTCGGTAAAATATTCTATACTACTAGGTGGGACATCAAATTCAATCAACCATTCATGTGCACCACTACTGTCGCCTTGAGCGGAGTCGAAGGGCATATAAACAGGTGCTGCAGTATATTCCACAATTTGCGCTCCGGTTTTTTCACAGGCAATGGTTAAGGCTTTATCTGCATTGTCAACAATAATCTCCTCTCCAAAAGCATTCATAAAATGTTTTGTTCTTCCAGTAATTTTAAAACGGAAAGGATATAGAGAAGTAAATTTTATGGTGTCACCCAAGCGATAACGCCACAATCCCGCAGTAGTAGAAATTACCATTTCATAATTTACATCTAATGCAACTTCCTGCAATGAAAGCGTTTTATCAGATTGGTGTCCATCTGTTGGGATGAACTCATAATAAATTCCGTAATCTAGCATCAATAAAAGCTCTTCGGAATTTCGTTGATCTTGAATTCCAAAAAAACCTTCTGTTGCATTGTACAATTCTAAATAATTTAAATCAGGTTTGTTAAAAATGGTTTTGAACTGCTCACGGTAAGGATTAAAATTTACTCCACCGTGAAAATAAACTTCTAAGTTTGGCCACACTTCTCCAATCGATTTTTTCCCTGATTCCTCTAACACTCTTTTCATGATCAGCAACATCCAAGAGGGAACACCAGCCAAACTCACTACATTGTCGTTCACAGTTGCTTTTGCAATTCTATCCAGCTTCTCGTCCCATTTATCCAGCAATGCAATCTCCATATCCGGAGCACGAAAAAACTCCCACCATTTGGGTAAATTATTAATTACAATGGCTGATAAATCTCCATTTTGCGATTCGTAACTACCAAAATGATCTGTCACCAAACTTCCCGCCAATGCTAAATTTTTTCCGGTAAACAATTGTGTTTCGGGATGAAGCGCACAATGAATTGCAATCATATCACGACCACCATTGTAATGACAATCATCCAAGGATTCTTCACTCACTGGAATGAATTTACTTTTATCGTTGGTGGTGCCCGATGATTTTGCAAACCATTTAATATCAGAATGCCATAAAATATTTTGCTCTCCTCTGCGAACTCTATCAATAAAAGGTTTTAAGGAATCGTAATCTTGAAGAGGAACATTGTTTTTAAATTGTTCGATATTCAAAACACTTTTATAATCATGGGTTTTGCCCCACTCCGTATCCCTGGCCGATTGCATCAATTTTAACAGCCATTCGTTTTGAACATCATCAGGATATTTCATGAATAGCTCAATCTGATGCATTCTTTTTTTCATCCACCAGGATGCTATGGAGTTTAATATAGGCATATCATTAAATTAAAATTAATCCCCCGAGTCCTCATTTTCAGGGGGAGTTTACAATCAACCAACCTTTCTCTTACTAAAATATGATTCAATTTCGCTCAGCGATAAAGCATTAAAACACATCTCTTTTGTCAACATTCCTTTTCGGGCAACGCAGGTTCCATAATACATATCGTGATATCCTGATTTTTCGTGTGCATCGGGATTGATGGAAATTTTTACTCCTTTTTCGATACAATAAGGTATCCATCTCCAGTCAATATCCAAACGATACGGATGTGCATTTAATTCTATCACTACTCCGTTTGCTGCACAGGCATCAATTATTTTTCTATGATCGATGGGATAACCAGGACGCGATAATAACAATCGTCCTGTGGGATGTCCCAATATTGTTGTGTAAGGGTTTTCAATTGCTTTTAATAAACGGGCAGTTGCTTTCTCTTCTGTCATTTTTAAATTTGAATGTACGGAAGCCACAATGAAATCAAAGGATGCAAGCACTTCATCTGAATAATCCAACAAGCCGTCATTTAAAATATCACTTTCTATTCCCTTGAAAATTTTAAAGGGGGCTAACTTTTTATTTAGTTCATCTATCTCTGCATGCTGCGCTAAAACTCTATCCGGTTTCAATCCTTTAGCATAAAAAGCAGATTGAGAGTGATCACACATTCCTAAATATCCATATCCTAATTCTTTACAATACTCCGCCATCACTTTCAAAGTATTCATGCCATCGCTGTAAGTGCTGTGATTATGAAGTATTCCTTTCAGATCAGAAAGTTCTATTAATTCCGGGATCTTGTTTTGTTTTGCTAATTCAACTTCTTTTAAACCCTCTCTTAATTCTGGTTCAATGTATTGCAGGTTACATGCTTTGTAAATTTCTTCCTCTGATGAAAATACTTGAGCAGAGCTTCCTACAGGAGGATTTAAAATCTGAGCTAAATGTTCAACAGTGGCAGTAGTTTCAAAAAGTTTATTGTAAAAATGTTCTTCCGTACAGGAAATAATTTTCACTTTCACTTCCTGGTTATTCTCCGATTCTTCAAAATTCACATCACCGGAGTGTGCTATTAAAACCTCTACTTCTTCAATTATATCACATTTTCTGCGCATCGCTCCTGTCAGAGAAACGAATTCAGTTTTATACTTTTTCTTGAGTTCATTTACCAGATCTATTGCAAAATTTTCTACCGCTGCATAATGGAATTTACCAATGTTGGATTTAAAAAATTCAATCTGTTTTTTTACAGCTTCTTGTGTTTTAGCACCAAATCCTTTAAGTGTAACCAATCTATTTTCGTTGCAAGCATATAAAAGCTCACCAACACTTTCAATCTCTAATTCTCTCCATAATTGTCCTACTTTTTTAGGACCAATTCCTTTTATGCGCAACATTTCAATCACACCAATAGGCGTTTTTGCAACCATTTCGGTCAATTCTTTCAGGTTGCCTGTTACCAACAATTCATTTATTTTTGCAGCAATTCCTTTTCCAATTCCTTCTATCTTTTCTAATTCTTCTAAAGACTTTCCTTGCAAATCGATATCTGTTTTATCCAATTTATAAGCAGCATTGGCAATGGATTTTATTTTAAACGGATTTTCTTCGTGCAACTCCATCAATTGGGCTGTCAGTTTCAGAGCGTGTGCTATTTCTTCGGTTGTCATTTAACAAATTTCAAGTTTCAGATCCTGCCTACCAGACAGGCAGGTTCAAATTTAATGATTTAACGGCACAAGACGCAGAGATTTTTCGCAAAGAAAAGAAAGAAATTATTATTATATTTACACATTAAGGTTCCTTTGGAACAAATAAATAAATTCATACAATGCGCCTAATAAAATCCATCCTACTTTTAATTGCAATTTTCACATTTTCTACAAAAGGAGTTTCTCAATTTGGTCCATTACCTCCCTTTACTGTTCAAATAGAACCTGTCATTACCACTCCGCTTCCAGCATTACATTCATTTGCATTCGCTCAATCGGGCGACAAATGGTTAATTATTGGCGGAAGAACGAATGGCTTACATGGTTTAAATAGTAGCGGTGGATTTCCTCCTGAATATAAAAATGATTTAGTAACTGTTATTGATACTACGACTTGGGCATTTTATACAGCCGACATAAACCAATTACCACATGCAATTGCTGACCCAATGAGATCTAGTAACATGCAATATGTTCAGGAAGGAAATTATTTATATATGGTTGGCGGTTATGGATATGATAGTGTTGCAAGCATGTTTGTGAGTTTTCCAAAATTAACGGCAATACATGTGGACAACATGATTGATGCCGTAATCAACGTTCAACCACTTGCCCCTACTGTTCGACAAGTTACTGATACAAATTTTTCAATTTGTGGTGGTGAATTAGGAAAAATAGGAAACGACTATTATTTAATCGGTGGGCACAATTTCGGAGGACGCTATTCTGATCCGCCAACACCTCTATTTACACAAACGTATAGCGACCGAATTAAAAAATTCAACTTGAGTGATGATGGAACAACCATTAACTTAACAGGATTTACTTATCAGCTCGACACGAATAATTTTCATAGAAGAGATTTAAATATTGGTCCGATTATCAATTCTGACAATTCCTTTGGAATAGGTGTTTATGGAGGAGTTTTTCGTAAAGACTCCAACTTACCTTTTCGCGAACCAATAAAAATTACGGCAAGTACTACTACTGTTAATTTTGCTTACCAGCAAGTTATGAATCATTACACGTGTGCTTTGATGCCTATTTATGATTCTGTTGCACAAAAAATGTACACTACATTTTTTGGCGGAATAAGTTTGTACACTTATAATGACACCACCGGTATTCTAAGTCGCGATGTGGATGTTCCATTTGTAGATGACATTACCACTATGGCTGTAAGTGCAAGCGGAGTAACAGAGGAAACTATTTTACCTGTCAAACTTTCTGCACTGCTGGGCTCCAATGCAAAATTTGTTCCTACAAAACATTTATCTAGTTATTCAAACGAAGTGATTCGAATACGTGATTTACCAAACACTAAAGTTTTAGCAGGATACATATTTGGAGGAATACGAGCACTAACAGGAAATTTTGGATTAAGCAATGCTAACGACACAGTGTACAGAGTTTATATTACGCCAAACAATACTACAGTTGGCTTAGAAGAGCTAACCTTCATTCAAAACACGCAGTTGTTTCCTAATCCTTCCAATCAAAATTCTACACTTCTATTTACACTGAAAGATAATTCACTAGTGAATATTTCATTGTTTGATGTTGCAGGAAAAAAGGTTTTAGCGATTGCAAATGAAGAGATGCAAAAAGGAAATCAGAGAGTAACAATCAATACTTCCAAATTATCTCCCGCGATTTATATCTGTAAAATTCAGACTGAGAATGGAGAGAAATTGCTGAAGTTAGTGGTAGGAAGATAGAGAACATTCAACGAGCTAAAGTCAAAAAATGCAGTTATAATTATATATAACTTCACTATTCATAACAAAAGGGAATCTGGTAAACCCTAATTATAGAATATTGAAAATTCAATTCGCGAAAATAATTTTATTCTATTAAGTTTCAATCTTTTATTCTTTTGCTAAAAAATGCTAAGTACTTCCAGGACTATTTTTATTCGTGATTATATTATTGCAGACTATAAACATAAAAAAGCCCCGCACGATTATCGAACGGGGCTTTATATTTATTAACTGCTAATTATTTCACAATCAACATTCTTTTTGTTTCAGAATATACAATCTTGTTATTTTGCTTCACAACCATTTTATAGAAATAACTTCCGTTAGCAAAAGCATTCATTCCGCTTACTTCAGCTGTATGATTTCCTGCTTGCACATCGGTATTTAAAATCGTTTTAATTTTTCTGCCTGTAACATCAAACAATTCAATAGAAACAGAAGAGGCTTCAGAAACAGAATAATCAATTTGAGAGTTTCCTGTTGTTGGGTTTGGATAATTTTGTCCGATTGAATTTGACAACAATTCACTTGAAGCCAATCCTAAACCAGTTGGACAAATACGCATAATAAATCCTCCACCTGATGGAGTATATCCACCTCTCATAATATAAATACATCCATCAGCTCCTTGTTTCATTGCCAGCAATCCGCCTCCTGATCCAGAAGGAGGATTATCAAACCAAGTAGTACGAGAAGTAACAACATCATATGCAGGAGCATTTCCTAAAACACAATCATAAACTCGTCCTAAATCATTATCCGTAACTAACAAATGGTTATCAAATTCAGGCATCACACTTCCAGAATAATACAAACAGCCGGTAATAGCAGGCAAACTACCTGAAACCGTTCCCCAAGTTTGAATTGGAGCAACATCACCAACTAAGGAACAAAGAACTGATGTAGAACTATTAATGTGATTTCCCTCACAATTTGCCCAACCATAGTTTGCTCCTTTATGAATAACATTTACTTCGTCCCATGCATTTAATCCATTTTCAGTAGAGTACATTGTGTCCGTAACCGGACTAAAACACATCCCAAACATATTACGGTGAGCATACGACCAAATACGATCATCATTCCCAGTTGCCGGAGTTCCATCATCGTAATATGGATTATCAGTAGGAATAGTACCATCTGTATTGATTCTTAAAATTTTCCCATAAGGGTTCGTTAATTTATTTGCAAAATTTAAAGTTGGATTGGTTTGTTGATATGCCAAATCACCAGTTTGAATGTATAATTTAGTTGGTTCTGACGGTCGGAAACGGATGATTCCACCAAAGTGATTTCCACCGTATGTTCCAGCAGAAGTAGCGTATTGAATATTCAAAATAAGTGTTGGACTTGTTCCTACATTTCCTACAGTAGTAAAGCGAACCACACGCATTTGCAATTTGTTTTGTGCCGGGTTACGATAATTATAATAGGCATACACATAACCATTGGTTGCAAAATTGGGATCAACAGCAATACCTAGCAAACCACGTTCAAAGTCCGCATCCACAGAATCAGTTAAATCATAGTAAGTTCCTAAAGAAACACCAGACGCACTATAAATCCTAATTAGCGCGCTCACTGCAGGAAATGCTGTTCCTCCTTTTTGGGTTGCAATGTAACGTCCATCAGGCATCCAATCGAAATCGGTAGCATATGTAATTCCTGAAACAACATTGCTAGCTGTATATGTTCCAGGTAATGTTTGTGCATTGATTGAAACCAAAGCAACCATAAAAATGGAAAGTGTAAGTACTATTTTTTTCATGATATAATTTATTTGTTGGATAACAAATGTACTAAAATCAATCT
>Ga0163148_10005806_pt1 | contig 12210 bp, 12 predicted proteins | sample OliLakLV19MP7P2_FD_148606 | JGI IMG/M metagenome (GOLD analysis project Ga0163148, IMG submission 148606) | Freshwater microbial mat bacterial communities from Lake Vanda, McMurdo Dry Valleys, Antarctica- Oligotrophic Lake LV.19.MP7.P2 | ecosystem: Environmental > Aquatic > Freshwater > Lake >... | reverse complement strand
ATCGAGCAATACGGCTTTGAATTAATTTAACCTATCTTTAATTTTACTGCCAAATAAACCTAAATAAGTGGGAAACTAAAATGTTTTTTGGTTTATTTTTTTTAAAATTGTCTGAACCTTGATTTATGGGATTAGGGGGATTAATTGATGTTGGGATTTATTAGTAGCTTTCCGATATCAAAAACGATTACCAAGGTTTTTAACCATTGGTAACGTTGTCAACGGCTAACAGCCTTGACAATCGTTTGATGTAGTACTGCCAACTTTCCAAATTTTAAGTATGGTTGTTTTGGAGATTTGTTTTCAGGCGTTCGGAAGGTTTGGAACGTTGGTTGAATTTGAATTAAGGGTGGTTTTGGGCTTTCAAAAAGGAGTTATATCTAGTTATAATCTATGCCGCCAAGCTACGCAATTCTGCCCAAGCAATTACCTTTTCGGCAGAGTCGAAGCCTATTTTTACCACCTTTTCATCTCCATGCCCATCATAACCCATTAAAAGATGAAGCAACTCATATACATTATTGAAATTATTGAGCAATTTTTTATCTAACTTCCTTAGTTCTTCTTTGTACCAATCTACTGATTTTCTGCCTTTTTTGGGCTTGATTAGCACTTGATCTAAAGCCACAAGCACACCTGTATAAGCAGTATGCCCTGCCATTTTTATATATTTTTTGTCCTGGTAATGCCCATCTTCTTTCTTCGCTTTTGTACTCAATATTTCTTTGGCATTGGCTAGGTGGCGATTGGCTTCTGCTATATTATTCATGTGCTATTGTTATTTTTATTACGCAAATTTGAATTAAACCTAAATAAATGGGAAAAGTAAATATTTTGTGGTTTATTTTTAGAATGGGGGTGAATTTGGATTAAGGGATGGTTACTAATGCGGAATGTGTAATGAGTAATGCGAGAAGCAAAGCCCCCAACCCCCGAAGTGGGCTTTTTGCGGGTGTTACAATTTTGATGTTTCGGAAAGTCTGGAAGTAAATGGTATTTTGAAGATTTGTTTTCATGCGTTGTAAAAATTTATTTAGTTTAGAATATGGTCTTAATTGGGGTTAAGGGTTGTAATAAACCTCACCCCCGACCTCGGTTTGAACGGGGGTGCCGAAGGTCGAGCTATACGGCTTTGAATTAATTTAACCAAATCAAGACTTTCCATCCCAATTGCAATCGAGTTGGAAAGCCTATCTTCATCTGCAATATTAATGCCAAACAAACCTAAATAAGTGTGGAATGGAAATTATTTGTAGTTTATTTTTAGAATTTCTAAATTATGATTTATAGGATATTCATAATTTAATCTCCCTACTATAGCCACAAAAAAAGGCCTCAATTGAGGCCTTTTTTTGTGAGTAAAATATTCTTATTTACTGTAAGGATAGAAATCGTAAAGATTGTTTTTGGCTAAAAAGTTTTTGTAAGCCTCTTTGTATTCTTGCACTTCAGGCTCTAAACGAACTGCTGATTCGAAGCTTTTCTTAGCATCTACAAACAAATTGTTTTGAGCGAAGAAAGATGCTTTCATCAAGTAGCTAAGTGCAGATTCTTCAGTATATTCTTTGTTCAAAGCATTTCTATCTGCAAATATTTCTGGATTTTTAGCTTCCACTAAGTTTTTCAATACATATGGGCTGGATTCTAAACCGCCATTCGCTTTTACTTTTACCATTATAGTATTGTCTTTTGGCAATTTAATACTGTTCAAATCGAAAGTAAAAGTAGTATCAGTTGTTTCCTTTGATAAAATCACATCATCAAACATATTTAAAAGCTCAACAGTATATGTAGTAGCTTTTGGATTTTTGTACCAAACTACAGTATTCATAGATTCTATAATTGAAGAAGTTTTAGGCAAACAAACTGAAATAGAGGCAGTAGATACCGCACGTTCTACCGAACCAGTCACTTTCATATTCTTTTGATAGTTAGCGTGAATATCACCACCGTCTGATTTTGTCAATTCACTCACTACATAGTCAGAATATTTTTTAGTTACACTTGAACTTTTAGCAATTACTTGTGAAGATAAGTCAGAAATTTTATAAGATCCCGGAGTCTTAAGTTCCAATGTGCGACCTGAATTGTGAATCAAGCCTAGGTAGCTGTTTTCAGAAACCTTAATTACATCAGTAGCCAAAAGTTTTTTACCAGCGAAAACTGAAGAACCGTCTACTAATGTATTTTTGCCACGAGAGGCAAGCACTTTAAAAACCTCAGTCTGTGCATAAGTGAACACTGAAAAGCTCAATGTTAACGCTGCTAAAAGTGAATTTTTGATAATTGTTTTCATTTTATTTTTAAATTTAAGTTAGATTATTTTCTATTTTGAACTTTTATACTTGCAGTTCACATTAAGGTAACCAAATTACTATATTATAATTGGATTTTCAAACATAAACTTGCTTGTAAAAGCATTTTTAACGTTTATTTCTTAAGAAATAGAAAAGTTTATACTTTAAACAATCTGTTTATCTATTTATAGGAACCCATAGGTGATAGCTTCCCAAGTGTCCAACGCAGCCCGGGTTTGGCGTATTCATAATAGAGTTCCAGCAAATTTCCCAGTAAGAAAATAAATGCTACAGAATAATTTACATCAACTTCAATTCTATAGTACTCAAAGCATACAAGACTAATAAAATAAAGAAATATCATTTCTCCAAGTGCAATTACTACACTTAAGCCGTCCCACCAAAGCTTCATACCATGAAACACAAAAGCAAACAACATCACATTTAGTATACATATAATAATATTGACAATGAAGTTGATTTGTGGGTCGAGAATTTCTACATAAGTTTCATTTAATATCATAGAAACGATATTGGCATGGACAACAACTCCATACATATCAGGGAACGATTTTCCTGCAAATTTTTTGTTAAGCGGGGTATAAAATTTATCTTCATCCCAATATTTATCATTTTTGATAGTTTCGCCCATGTAGCCCAAAATGCAGATTTTCCCTTCCACCAATTTGGGGTCGAATGTGCCTTCTATGCCTTCTTGAAAATCTATTTTGTTGAAAGCATCTTTATTGCCGAAATGGTCGGTTTCACCATAAAAATTATTGATATTTCCTCTGTAATATATGGTTTCCAATAGTTTTTCATCTTCATCTGGCTCGTTAATTTCTTTGTTCTTTTTATTGGCAATGAGTAATTGATTCTTCATCCTACTCATGAATTTCTGTGTCTTATCTTTAGAATATAGTTTAGAAATAACTACAGGAAAAAAAGTCTGCATCGAGTCTTTTACAAAATCTATTGGTGTAATTTTTCTGTTTACCCGAAAATCGTTTTCGGCTGTAATCACATTTACAAATGCACCGTTGGCATATTGTCTAAATCTCGGGATGGGGTTAGAAAGGCTATCCCATTGCCCAGTTGTCTCATTAAATTCTTCAAGTTTTGTGGCAAGGACTAAGTTCTTAGTGTTTGCAAAGGCCAGTTCCAATAAGCTGTCTTGATTTTCAATTCCATTTTCACGATAGAAATTGGTTTTATCTCGAAAGAACCGCACATCAATACCCACCACAGCGGGCTCATGTTTATTCAAACTGTTTAGCAAAGCTGCAATTCCGCCTCTATCCAAATTGCCAATATTTACCATGGTTATCTCCTTATCTGGGGCTGGATCATCACGTAAAGCGGTGTATACCAAATCAGTAACTTGAAAAGTGTCTAGTGCCTTTCCAATTGGATCGACCAAATCAAGATTCAACTCAATATTTGATAAGGCCCAAATCAGGAGAAAAATAAATGCCGTACAAACTATAATATCGGCATTGATGATTTTATTTAAAAATTTCATTTTTATAAGTATTGTTGCAACAGTACAATCAACAGTTATTGGTTCAAATCCGTGTTTATTTTTGGTACTTCCAATTTAATATTTCTCAAATCGTCCAACACGCTTTTTGAGGTGTTTTTCATTGATTTTTTGAGCTTCATACGTTTCTCAGCTTCGTTGGCAATCATATATTTTACAGTTAATTTTTGAATGGCCACTTTAAACAAGCCATAATATAATTCTATAAACTGCCCCAACACAAGCACAAATACAATTGAAGGATTGAGATTGACCTCAATACCATACCTGCTAAATACGAATGCGGTTCCAAGCTCTAAAACAATAATTTCAATCAATGTGAAAATTATACTAAAGATATCCCACCAAACCGCTGCTGCGTGAAAAAGTGCAGAAAACAAAATCACGTTTATCAAACAAATGACAATATTAATTATCAAATCTAAATCATCACTTACTACATAAATATGGTCGTCATTTAATATCTGAGATGCTATGTTGGCATAAATAACGGTTTCAAACATGTCAGGAAAGGTTTTTCCTGCATAGTTTTTATTCATTGGGGTATAATATTTGAAGTCGTCCCAAAATTTTTCGTCTTGCAAACTTTCGCCCAAATAGCCCATTATCACTATCTTTCCTTTTATAGAACTTGGGTCAAATTCGCCATTCAACACCTGATTGGCATCGAGCGTAGTGAATTTATCGTAGTTGCCAATATAGTTTATCACCTCGTATTCATTGGCTCTTTTCATAAATTTCTCCACTTTTTCAGGAGCTAGTATTTCTGCCAATTCTGAAGCAAAAAATTTCATTTCCTCGCCTCTGTAATTGGCTTTGGAGTAAAAATGCCGGGTGGTTTTAAAATCTCTTTCGTGGGTAAACATATTCTCTAGCCCCACTTCTGCATATCGAACCGAAGTGATCTCATGCGGGAAATTCATGAAAATGCTATCTGAATGCTCTATTGCCTGCCATTGGCGAGTGCTGTCGTTGAAATCTTTGAGCTTGGCCGCAAATACAAGTTCTTTCGTGTTACTCAAAGCCGATACCAAAATGCTGTCGGTAAAATAATCGCCACTTTGGTGCAATACTTCATTTATACCAATTACTGCAGGTTGGTATTGATTCAATTGATTGATCATGGCCGCCAACTCGGCATTGCCCATGCGTGAGGTATTTACAATTACGATGTTGGTATCTGCTTTGTCTTCTTTGGCTCTTAACACAGTAAATCCCAAATCGGTAATCTCGAAATCGCCCAAAGCTTCTGCAAAGGGTTCTGTAAGTTCTTTATTTATCGGAATAATAGTGATAAGCCACAATAAAGCGAACACGAATAAGGCACAATAAACATAATCGTTTAAAAAAAGCTTTTTAATAAATTTGGTGAACTTTTGCACTTACAAAATATATTTAAGAGTGAAACATTTTATATTGGCGTTTTAAAGATATTAATTAGCGTATTATGAATCTAAAATTTGTGAAACTTATTGCTGTTTTTTTTATATTATTCTCTGTATTGATAGGAGAAAATAAATTGTTTGCTGCCAAAGATGGTAAAAAGAAAGATGATAAGGCCAAACAAGATACTACGAAGACAATTGCGAAAAAGAAAAAATCGTTTGACGATTCGCTCAAAACCTATAAAAAACACACAGGATTATTTAAAATTTACCAAGATTCTGTAAATGGCGGATTGCTAATGGCAATAAAAAAAGAGCAAGTAGGCAAGGAATTTATTTATTTCAGCTATTCTGAAAATGGATTTGTAAGTGGTGGAACCATAAGAGGTACATTTAGAGATAATAAAGTATTCACTATTAAAAAATATTTCAATAGGCTGGAATTTGTGGCGGTAAACACCCATTTTTATTTCGATTCCACCAATGCATTAAGTAAATCTGCTGATGCAAATATTAGCAATTCAGTTCTTTTTACTAGGAAAATACTAGATACTGACAATGAAAAAGGCGAATATTTAATCAATGCCGATGATATTTTTCTCTCCGAATTTCTGCATCGCATAAAGCCTCAAGCACCCAAAGGTGTGCCTGCGGATGCTTTTTTCTCGATGGGTAGCCTAAGCAAAGAGAAATCTAAAATATTGAAAATTAGAAATTATGAGCAAAATACAGATGTGTTGGTAGATTATGTATTTGAAAATCAATATCCCTCAGTAGGAGGTGGAGCAGAAATAGCCGATGATAGAAACGTCAATATTTCTATTCAACACTCGCTTATTCAGATTCCTGATAACAGCTACAAACCACGCTTTGACGACCCGCGAATCGGCTATTTCATTACCCAAACCAACGACATGACTTCGCCATCTGCCACACCTTATCGCGATTTCATACACCGCTGGCATCTGGTGAAAAAAGATTCTCTTGCTGAAATGTCAGAACCCAAAGAACCCATTACTTGGTGGATAGAAAACACCACTCCAACCAGCTATCGGGAAATTATTAGAAAAGCAACCTTAGCTTGGAATGAAGCATTTGAAGCAGCAGGATTTAAAAATGCTATGCAGGTATATGTACAGCCTGACACTGCCAAGTGGGATGCTGGAGATGTAAATTACAACGTAATGAGGTGGACTTCATCTCCCAATCCGATTTTTGGTGGGTATGGCCCAAGTTTCGTAAATCCAAAAACGGGACAAATACTGGGGGCAGACATTATGCTTGAGTATTTGTTTGTGACCAATAGAATGAGAGCAGAAAAGTTTTTTGAGCAAAATGGAAGCCAAATTTCGCCTTCACTCCTTTTCAATGATTTGCATGCCGATGAATTTTGCTCTTTGGGTGAATATTTGCAACAACAAAATCTGTTTGGGGCTATGGCGCTAAGTGCAAGCGATGCAAAGGAAATTGAAAAAGACAGCTTTATGACACAAGCCATGTATTACTTGGTTTTACATGAATTAGGGCATACTTTGGGCTTGAATCACAACATGAAAGCCAGCCAATTGCATTTGCCTTCTGCCATTCACAACAAGGCTATAACGAAAAAGATTGGGTTGATTGGTTCTGTAATGGATTACCCTGCTGCCAATATTGCCCTTGACAAAACCAAACAAGGCGATTATTTTACCACCAAACCTGGGCCTTATGATAAATGGGTAATCGAATATGGCTATAGACAATTCAAAGACAGCTCAGATGAAGCCAATGGACTAGCTAAAATTTTAAATCGGTCTACAGAACCTGCATTGACTTTTGGAAATGATGCAGACGATATGCGAGCCGCAGGCGTACATATCGACCCCAGAGTGATGATAAACGACCTTTCGGGCGATGCCATTGGGTATTCGATTGATAGACTAAAACTTGTAAATAGAATTTCAAATGAGTTGTTGAAAAAATATGCAAGCAAAGGAAAATCTTATCAGGAATTGAGAAATGGCTATAATGTAGTGATGACTGAAAAAGCTACGATAGCAAGCATCTTATCTCGCTATGTAGGTGGCGTATATGTAGATAGGTCTGTAATTGGGCAGAAAACAACGCAGAAACCATTCCAACCTGTAGCATTGGCAGACCAAAAAAGGGCTTTGAAGGCAGTTTCTACTTATATTTTTGCCCCAGATGCTTTTAGTGTAAATGCAGAGGTTTACAAATATTTGCAAATACAAAGGCGTGGTTTCAATCTATTTGGTGGCAATGAAGACCCAAAAATACACGAATCGGCTTTGGCAGTTCAAAAACAAGTGTTGGATCATTGGCTACACCCCAACGTATTGAAACGCCTGACAGATTCGGAACTCTATGGCAATAAATATGCAGTGAATGATTTTCTTAACAACCTGTATGATGCTGTTTTTAAAGCTGATATTTCTACTTCCGTAAACAGTTTCAGGCAAAATTTGCAGGTAGAATATACTACAAGGCTTGCCACAGCAGCCAAGAATGAAGCATTACCTTTCGACCACATAGCCAGAGGCAATATCATTTACCAGCTTAAAAAAATCGATAAACTATTGAAAGCCAATGTAGCAACTGACGAAAAAACAAAAGCCCACAAAGAGTATTTGGCTTTGATTATTCAGAAAGGACTGGCTGTGAAATGATATTTTAGATAACAACTAAAAGTAGTTTTTAATAATGGAAATTATACCTATAAATAGTATATATGCAGTGTGAAATGAAATATGGCACATTTTCTAAATAATGAAAGCAATGAATGTAGATGTTTATTTATATATTTATCACTTGAAATTCACATTCTATGACACAAAGTATTCCTTTAGAAACCTATATAATACTTGAAAAAGAGTTTGGGCAAGCCGTAGCAGAGAAAGTAACCACTTTAATTGACTATTCATTTAGCCAAGCAGATATAAAGATAGAGCAGATAGCCTTGCAAAAAAAGCTTGAAACAAAAGATGAGTTAAGCAAAGATTTAGCATCAAAAGGTGATATTGCCTTAGTTAGAAGTGAAATGGCACTCTTTGAGCAAAAACTTGATAAGAAAATAACAGTGTGGAGTATCATTATCATTGCCGTAGTGATTATCACCAACATCAAATCGCTTGAATATATTGGTAAACTTGCCGGGTTGGTTAAGTTTTAATAAAACATAATTTAATGCTCTTTTAACTTCAATTTAAGCACGTATTAATACTGGTATTGTTAATTTGTATCATTTAAAAAACAAATAAAACCAATAGTACCATGAAAATAATAGCCTCCTTTTTCGCAATCGCTGCAATAGCAGTAGTGTCGATAGAAATTGACAGAAACACATTTACCAGCACGGAATTTATGAAAGCTGAGTTTTATAACATAGAAAATTCTATTTATAATGCAGAACAAAAAATGATTACTGCAGAAATGAATTTTGAAACCATTTTAGAAGGTGCAACCTATGGTATCAATTAATCTAAATGGTTTCTAATAAATAAATTTTTCAAATTTTGGTTGTCTCACATCTTAAATTAAACATAAACGGTATGAAAAAAATTATAGTAGTTACACTCGCATCACTTTTCTTTTTCGCCTGTTCCGACCCAAAAGTGCAAGAAGATGTTAAAATTATTAAAGAAGATTTAGCAAAAACCAAAGAAGATTTGGCCAAACTTCGTGAAGATCACAACAAATTGCTTAAAGATGCTGGTAAAGCAGAGCTTGCAAAAGAAGATGCAATGGAAGGTAGCGAAATTCAATATTCTACAAAGTAACCTTCTTATACTTTTTATTTATAAAATCCTGTCGAATCATGTTTTTGACAGGATTTTTAATATAGCCCCATCTAAAAAAGTTGGGGCTATATTGTTGTATAGGTAGCGATACACACATGAGTTCTTGAGGTTAGGAATTGACATTAATTTGTAACTTTGCCATTTAAGAGTCCAGACAATCACCTTATTTTTTATATGCAGTACACTACTATATTCTCTTTAAAACCTTGTAAAACACCTCTTATTCCTTTCAACACTAAATAAATTTACATAATGCCAACCGCACACGCTATATATCTTGGTGAGCTTCGCACCAAGGCTACACATTTACAATCAGCCACAGAACTCATTACCGATGCACCTCTTGATAACCAAGGGAAAGGCGAAGCATTTTCTCCTACAGATTTGGTAGCTACAGCATTAGGTACCTGTATGCTTACTACTATGGGCATAGTAGCTAAGCGCCACGGGTGGGAATTAAAAGGTATGAATATGGAAATAACCAAAGTAATGGCTTCTGAACCACCGAGACGTATTTCTGAAATTCATATAAAATTCAACTTCGAAGGCAGGAAGCTTACTGACGAGCAAGAAGTAATATTGAAAAATACAGCCCTCACTTGCCCTGTAGCTCGAAGCTTAGATGAAAATATAAAGCAGGTAGTAGATTTTGGATTTTAAGTTTTCCATTATTTTTATAGATTTAAATAGCCACCTACAATGACCGTAAAGCGAAATGCAGCACTAGGATTTATTTTTGTCACCATTTTATTAGATGTGATAGGCATTGGAATTATCATTCCTGTTATTCCAAAATTAATAGAAGAACTCACCGGAAGCGGCTTAAGTGAAGCCTCAAAATATGGTGGATGGTTGGTTTTTTCATTTGCCATCATGCAATTTTTATTTGCCCCAGCTATGGGCAGCTTGAGCGATAGATTTGGTCGCAGGCCTATTTTACTATTTGCTTTACTTGGCTTAGGGTTAGATTACATTTTACAAGCGTATGCCCCCACTATTGCTTGGCTTTTTATTGGCAGAATCTTAGCGGGCGTTACGGGAGCAAGTTTCACCACCGCCACAGCTTACATTGCCGATATTAGCACCCCTGAAAAGAGAGCACAAAACTTCGGATTGGTAGGCGCTGCTTTTGGTGTTGGCTTCATTATTGGTCCGGTTATGGGGGGTGTTTTTGCCCAATGGGGGTCGAGAGTACCGTTTTTGGTGGCAGCCGGACTTACATTTTTCAATCTTTTGTATGGCTATTTTGTACTTCCCGAATCGCTAAGTAAAGAAAATAGAAGATCATTTGACTGGAAAAGAGCAAACCCTATTTCTTCTTTGTTATTATTAAGGCGTTATCCCGTAGTTTCGGGATTAGTAAGCTCGTTATTCTTGATTTTTATAGCCGCGCAAGCCGTACAATCCAATTGGGCATATTATACTATGTTTAAATTTGAATGGAACGAAGCTTGGGTTGGCTATTCACTTGGTTTTGTGGGGTTGTTGGTAGCCATTGTACAAGGTGGACTGATTAGAATATTAATTCCAAAATTAGGGCAAAACAGAGCTTTGTATTTCGGATTGGCACTCAATTGCATTGGCTTGGCACTTTTTTCAATAGCCAATGAAGGCTGGATGATGTTTATAATTCTAATACCTTATGCTTTAGGGGGAATAGCCGGGCCTGCCATTCAGGGTATTATTTCCAACCAAGTGCCTGCAAACGAACAAGGCGAATTGCAAGGTGCTATGACAAGTATTATGAGTGCATCAGCTATTATCGGGCCTTTGTTGATGAATAATTTATTTGCCTATTTTTCAAAAGATACAGCTGTAATTTACTTTCCGGGAATGCCATTTGCAGTTGCATCTATGATGATATTATTAAGTATTTTCTTGGCCAGAAACTCTAACAATAAAAAAAATACCGCATAAATAATGATTAAAATTCTCATTATTGACGATTTGCATCCATCTATAGTATCGCTTTTAGAAGGCATAGGCTATCATGTTGATTATGAACCTAATATCACCAAAGAAGAAGTATATAGCACAATAGAAAACTATACTGGATTACTGCTCAGAAGCAAAATATTTATAGGTACAGAAATATTGGAGAAAGCCGTAAATCTGAAATTCATTGCTAGGGCAGGGGCGGGGTTAGATCAAATAGTGGAAGAAGAAGTATTGAAACGAGGAATCAAACTATTGAATGCTCCCGAAGGCAATAGAGACGCAGTTGCAGAACACGTAATGGGAATGTTATTAACTCTTTTCAACAAAATACATACTGCCAATGCCGAGGTTAAAAATGGCATTTGGCTAAGAGAAGAAAATCGGGGATATGAGTTGAATGGAAAAACGGTGGGTATAATTGGCTATGGTAACAATGGGAAAACATTTGCCAAAAGACTGAGTGGATTTGATTGTGAAGTATTGGCTTATGATATTATTGCCAAAGAAATATATGCCGACAAGTATGCAAAACCAGTAGAAATGGATGAAATATTTGCCAAAGCCGACATTGTAAGCTTTCATTTGCCCTTAACAAAACTCACAAATGAAATGGTGAACAATCAATACATCGGACAATTCAAGAAAAACATTTGGCTATTCAATTTGTCGAGAGGGAAAGTAGTGGTGCTTAACGATTTGCTCAATAATCTAGATTTGGGGAAAATAAAAGGAGCAGGACTTGATGTATTAGAAAATGAAAACTTGGAAAGTTTCAAAGCCAATCAACCTGAGACATATAGAAGATTAACTACACACCCCAATGTACTTCTCACGCCCCATATTGGTGGGTGGACCTTCGAATCGCACGAGAAGATAAACAAAATATTAGTTGATAAGATTAGTGCTTTGCATTTTTAAGTTCCAAGATTTTGTGTTGCTCGATAAAGGTTATTCAATTGCTAGTAAGCAATACCAACAAGAGCTACGAAGTCCATTTATTTTGTGAAAATGACATAAAGTAGTAGACAATGAATTATGGTTAAAGATCATGGCTGTAAATAGAATAATCATAGAGTGTATATTGGATTATAATCTTTTCTGAAGTACCAAACTTTGAAAAGTTGGCTGCAAGATTGACAAAGAAAAAAGTGAAGTAATAAAATCAACTTAATCTATGTTTCACTAGACACATTCCGATTTAAAACTTATATTTGATAATTAGCCGCTCTAATATTTCTTTTAATAAGTAATTT
>Ga0163148_10005802_pt1 | contig 12217 bp, 10 predicted proteins | sample OliLakLV19MP7P2_FD_148606 | JGI IMG/M metagenome (GOLD analysis project Ga0163148, IMG submission 148606) | Freshwater microbial mat bacterial communities from Lake Vanda, McMurdo Dry Valleys, Antarctica- Oligotrophic Lake LV.19.MP7.P2 | ecosystem: Environmental > Aquatic > Freshwater > Lake >... | reverse complement strand
TAAGTTAAATAAATACTTCCCGGCTTCTGGCGGTGGATTCGATCGCGTCTTCGCTCAAGAAAAATCTGGTTTTGCTGAAGCTAAGCTGAACAAAGGCGGTCAAAATGTCGCGGTGCTCTCGATTAACGACATCGCCGGCAACCCCAACGCAGGTACAAAATTCCAGCAAAGTACCAAGAAAATTGGCGGCTATCCCGCCGTTAATCAGGGTGCTAATGGTACCGCTGTTTTAGTGGCAAATCGCTATCAGGTGAAAGTTCAATCCCGCAGTCCCTCTTTTACCGCGAGCGATCGCGAAGCTTGGCTGTCAAAATTTAACCTCGGTGGCCTCGCCCGCGTCAAGTAGCAATGTCTCTTGTCACACTCCGCGCCAGACTCGAGTCGGGCGCTATCAAAACTAAGTTTGCCACAAAGAGAGTGTGAAGTTTTTGCCATCTGCCAAAAGTAATACCTTTGATTTTCGTTCCAGCATAAGGAGTTTTTTGTGAGCAAAACAGTCTTTGAATTAGTCGATACACTGCCTAAAGACAACATGACTGTCAAAGCCTTGCGAGCGCTTGACTTTGTTGTTCCCGGCGAGTGGAACAATTTAGTTGGCTTTGAAAATACCATTCGCACCGTTACTGGCGAAACTGACGAAGAACTGATTCAGCAAATTGGCGATCGCGCCATCTACCTCTTCAACGATAAGTCTCAGGGCTATCAACGCGCTCTCTGGCTTTACCAAACTATTGACAGCGCCGACAAGGCTTTGGGCAGTGCTGCCCTCGCTAATAAAGTTGCGGAAAATGTCTCGTTTTTGTCGTTCCTCGGCAATATCACTCCCAAGCCTGAAAAAGCTCAAACGATCGATCTGTCTTTGAAGTTAGTCACTGAGTTGCTCGCTTTTTGCCAAATTAACGGCCTCCCCGGCGACAGCATTGGCGATTTTGCCGCTTCCTTGGGCGACTACGGCGGCGAATCCCTGATGCGGATGGCTGCTTTGGTTTGTTTTGATGGTTTGATTCCTTTGGGGCCAGACTTTATCATGGCAACTCAGTCTTGGATTCAAAAGCTCTCCCCCAGCGATTTGCAAGAGAATCAGGCATTTAAGTCGATCGGCGGCATGATTCCAGGCGGCTCTCCCGCAGGCCAGCTCGGCTTTATCGGCGAAAGCTTTAACTCGGTTTCTGGCTGGATGAGCTCTTTTGTGAGCGATCGAGGTTTGACTCCTCAAAACGTACTCGGCCACTTGCAGAGTTTTGTAGACATTTCTGCTGACAAGGTGGACTACGTGGGCGCATTCCTCGACATTACTACCAACTACTACGAACACACCGGTATTCAAACTCTCGCCCGCCGTTTGATTGAACGATCTGTCGCTGAGATTTAGAATCAGCACAAAAGTTGTAATTTGTCAAGAGGCAAACCCGGCAGCGAGTGTTTCGATTTCAAAGTTTTTTGACTGACAATTCTTTAAGCTTGGTTTTCGATAAAATATCTGTGCGATCGACTCGATCGATCGCCCGGATCTCAACTCAAAACTCCTACTGATCAATTTTACAAGGAAGCCTTAATGCCAGAAGAACCGCAAAACCCTACCGCTGGCGAATCAGAAACTCCCAGTGCTGCGATCGAGAACGCCCCGAGTTCCGACGCACCCGAGACAACCGACTTACCCAGCACTGACAAGCCCCCAGCTAAAGCTAAAAAGCCCCCAGCCAAAGCCGCTGACGGCGACAAGCCCCCAGCTAAAGCCGCTGACGGCGACAAGCCCCCAGCTAAAGCTAAAAAGGAAAAAGCACCTGCTGTTGAAGACAAACCCTTTGCGGAATTTATTCAACAAGATTATTTGCCCGCCTTGCAAACTGCTTTGACAAAGCAGGGCGTTCAGGATTTAGAGGTGCGTTTTGCCAAGCAAAAACTCCCCATTGCTGGCATGAGTTCCGCTGGAGATTGCTGGCAGGTAATTGGTAAATTCCAAGAAGGTCAGCGTCAATTTAACCTGTATTTTCCTCAAGAAAATATTCAAAGTCAAAGAGCCTTTTCCTGTGCTGAAAATAATACCCATACCAGCACTTTAGAGCCTTTTTTGATAGACGAGCGCAAGATTACTCTCGACCTCATGGTGTTTGGCGTAGTCCAGCGGCTTAACGCTCAAAAATGGCTGAATCTTAATTAGTCATTAGTCATTAGTCATTAGTCATTAGTCATTAGTCATTAGTCATTAGTGGCTGGTCATTAGTCATTAGTCATTAGTCATTAGTCATTAGTCATTAGTCATTAGTGGCTGGTCATTATTGGCTGGTCATTAGTGGCTGGTCTTCGAGCACTTACTAATGAGTGTCAGGGCGGGTTAATTGTAATATAGAACCCATTTGACATCTATTCCAGACTTATTACCACAACTAGGTTTGGGGCGAATCAGTAGAATCCTAGATTTAGGCTAGAATAGTTGCCCTGTAAGGATTTTACAAAAGATGTCAAATGGGTTCTATAAACTTTACCTCTCGCTCAATCTCTAATTTTGCCCCGACCGACTCATAACTGAGAAGTCATAGCTAATGACTAATGACTATTGACTAATGACTGCTGACTAATTGATTCAGTCAAAAAATTGCGAGCTTGCATAATCCCGTAAAGGTTAACATCTGTTTCTAACAAACAAGCATGACCGCTGTTACCCAGCAGCACCATCTCCGCATTGGGAATTACCTTGACTAAAAGCTTCCCTTCTGCTAGAGAAGGTAGCAGCCGATCGGCACCGCTAGCAATTACTAATGTCTGCTGTTTGATGCCGCGCAACTGATTTTCATCAACATCAAACGATCGCACTAACGCCAATCTCCACACAGACGTGTGTTGCGGTACCGCTTGCATCGCTTCTAGCAAAGCGCGCCGGTCGTCGCGCGCAATCTTTCCTAAGGATGCTAATATCGGCAATAAACCGATTACCGACAGCGGATAAAGGTTCGCCGGCAGCCACTGAGTTAGATGGGAACCCCACTGCACCCAAGGCTGTTGTCGGAATGAAGAAGCTGGATTGACTAAAATTAGTCGATCGCACAATTGGGGAGCTTCTAAAACAACTTTCATCGCTAAACAACCCCCAAATGACTCGCCGCACAGATAAATCGGCCGATGCTGATTTCCGGCTTGCTTTTCGGCTTCAATTAAGGCAATTGTTTCCCCAACCAGTACATCCCAACTAGGCCTATCGTCCGCAGGTAAAGTTAAGCAACGAATGTCGAAATGATTGACTAATTTAGGAATTTGGGAGCGCAGCAGCAAACCGCCCCCGTCCATACCGGGCAGAAATACAAATAAAGGCCGATCTGGTTTCGGCGGTTTGGGGGTTAGAAAACGAACCTTGTTGTTAGCATTTGCCATGATTCAAGTCAATCGATTTTAGATTTTAGATTTTAGATTAAAGAATTGGAAATCGGACACCAGCCAACAGTCAACAGTCAACGATTAAAGAATTGGAAATCGGACACCAGCCAACAGTCAACAGTCAACAGTCAACGATTAAAGAATTGGAAATCGGACACCAGCCAATAGTCAACAGTCAACAGTCAACAAACTTACAAACAACCTCGTTGGAGTAATTCTGCAATTTCTCCCTGACAGTGGTCTGTGAGTTCAGCAACAACTGCTTTGGCTTTTTTGCCTCGATATTGCTGCTGTCTCTCGACAGTAATCCAGTAAGGCCGGCCGATTAAAACATTAACTCGCTGATAAATTATCACAGGATGCCACCCAGATCGATCGAACAACGGTTCGGAAGGATCAAACAAACTCAACAACTTGAGCGGTACACCCGATCGTATTGACTGTTCCTCAAAAGAACTAATCGCCACCGGCAAAACCGCCAAATCCCGCACCGGCGCCCGCAAAGCCAAATGAGCAAATCCCCGCTGAAACTTCCCCACAGTATTGGGCCCAGTAAGCTTCACCATCGGTTCTGCACCCTCTGGAAACACCCCCACCATCTCCCCGCCTTGCAGCAGCGCTGTCGCTTGAGAGAAAAAATGCTGCAGTCGGTGTTCCGGTGCTTCTAAGGGGAAAGCGCCGAAAGTCGTGACCACTTCCCTCATGACCGGAACTTGACCCATGTAATGATGACAAGCAAAGCGGATCGATCGACCCAAAGCCGCCGTCAGCAGCACAGGATCTAAGAAACTGCGGTGATTGCTCACCACCAGCACCGGACTCTCTTGGGGAATCCGGTCTTCGCGGTACACAAACGTCTGCGTTCCCAAACCAGCCAGGAAACAGCGCGAAATCAGCAATTTGCTCTCTGAAGACATGGGCGAAAAGACAGGTGCGACGCTATAAAGGTTGATTCCATTCCCACGCAGCTTAACATTACTTTACCAAGTCAGGGCTCCCTCAAAAAGTAGACTTTCCCCTTATGCCTTGGTTTCCTAATCCTGGACGCACGGGCGGCCATCACCTTGGTTTTTCGCACGTTTACTTCTAGTCAGCCCGCCAAAACAGTAAAAAACCCGGTTTCTAGGCCTCGGAGTGCGTCAGCCAACTGTGTTTCCCGAATTTCCCAGTCAGAAGCAAAAATTTATCAAGTGTTGTGGCAACTTATTAAAGAATGTTTACCAAAAATTTTGGGTCTAAAGCCCCGTCCTTCTAGGACGGCTTTAATCTCTACAAATTGTAAAGGATTATTAAAGATACAGATTTGTGAGCGCAGTTTTTCGTAAATGCGGTAAGATGTTTGCATGATAACATTAGAGTTCAAGTTAAAAGGCAAAGCACACCAATACCGAATCATTGACGAGATGATTAGGACGGCTCAATTTGTCCGAAACAAAACTCTTAAATATTGGACAGAAAATCAAGGAGTTAAGCTGGTTGACCTCTACAAACAATGCGCCATTATGGCAAAAGAGTTTGAATGGGCAGGCAAGCTTAACTCAATGGCACGTCAAGCCTCGGCTGAACGTGCCATTTGGGCTATTCAACGTTTTTTCGCTAATTGCAAAGCCAAAAAACCAGGAAAAAAGGGATACCCGCAGTTTAAAAAACATACTCGTTCTGTAGAATACAAAACATCAGGATGGCTACTTTCCACCGACAAAAAATGTCTAACATTTAAGGATGGTTTTGCTGCTGGAAAGTTTAAGTTGATCTGTAGTCGGGATTTGCATTTTTATGCGCCCGACGAGATTAAACGGATCAGAGTTGTGCGTCGTGCCGACGGATACTACGCCCAGTTTTGTATCAATGTGGAGCGAAAAGAGGAACCTGTTCCCACTGGTAAAGCTATTGGGATAGATGTGGGATTAAATCACTTCTATACCGACAGCGATGGTGAAACAGTCGCCAACCCTCGATACCTCCGCAAAAGTGAAAAAGCTTTGAAAAGATTGCAGAAACGAGTCTCTCGAAAAAAAAAAGGTTCTGGCAATCGAAAAAAAGCCATCGATAAGTTAGGAAGAAAACACCTGAAGGTCAGCAGGCAGCGTAAAGACTTCGCCATCAAGACGGCGTTGTGCGCGGTAAAATCTAGCGATTTTGTAGCCTACGAAGAGATTCAGGTGCGGAATATGGTTAAAAATCATAAGCTTGCTAAATCAATTAGCGATGCAGCTTGGGATCAGTTTGCTCAATGGTTAGAATATTTTGGGAAAATATACGGCAAAACAGTAGTTGCTGTCGCCCCTCAGTATACTTCCCAAGATTGTTCAAATTGTGGCAATCTCGTTAAAAAAACGCTGTCAACCCGAACCCATATTTGCGGTTGCGGTGTGATATTAGATCGTGATCACAACGCCTCGCTGAATATTTTGGCGAAAGGGTTGAAGCAAGTAGGAATCAATTCAAATACGGCGGGGCACGCCGAAATTAACGCTTGGGAACAGACTGATCTCTACTCTTTGGTGGCGACATCAACGAGCAAATCAACTGGGTGAACCAAGAATCCCCGCGCGTTCACGCGCCCGGAGTGTCAAAGTGGGCATTGACGCACTGTCAAAGTATTTTTGGACAAGTCGTAATAGCAATCTCCCGAGGCATCAAATGAATAACATCCAAAACTATCGCCTTAAATGTACCCTCACCTTTGGCGACATTTACGGTCAAATCATTGTTTGGCTGATAGTCATCTTCCTAAGTCTAGCGTCGGCACTCGCCTTGTGGAGTAGCGCCCGCCAAATCTACGCCTTGGCTACCGTCGGCTTGATTTTAGTGCTGTCTCTGCCCTTCTTGCTGTTTGCTTTCGTTACAACTCTGCTAAATAACATTCAAGTGCTTGCGGTAGACCCCGCCACCGAAGATCAACCTTCTGCAACGGGAAATCAATCCAATCAGCAGCCTGTAGAAACTCTCGGCTAATTTCATTTGAAATTGTAACTTTTGATGTTCCATTCCAATCAAAAGTTAAAAAACTTCCCGATCTTTTGATAGGAAGTTTTTTTTTGCGTCACGATAAGTTGAGGAGAACACTCAAAATTACTCAAACAATGCTGGAACACGACGTAATCATTGTAGGCGGCGGTTTAGCAGGTTGCCGCGCCGCTGTAGAAATTGCGCGGACTGACCCCAGTCTCAAGGTAGCAGTTGTTGCCAAAACTCACCCGATTCGATCGCACTCCGTCGCAGCCCAAGGCGGCATGGCATCCAGCCTGCAAAACGTCGATCCCGAAGACAGTTGGAAAGCCCACGCCTTCGACACAGTAAAAGGTTCAGACTATTTAGCCGATCAAGACGCGGTAGAAATCCTCACCCGCGAAGCACCAGGTGTAGTCATCGATTTAGAACACATGGGAGTCCTTTTCTCGCGCCTTCCAGACGGCAGAATTGCCCAGCGCGCTTTCGGCGGACATTCCCACAACCGCACCTGCTACGCCGCCGACAAAACCGGTCACGCTATCCTCCACGAATTAGTCAACAATCTGCGGCGCTGTGGAGTTCACATTTATCAGGAGTGGTACGTTACCCGCCTGATTTTGGAAGCAGGCCAAGCCAAGGGCGTGGTTATGTTTAACCTGATAGACGGTGAAATTGCCGTCGTGCGGGCTAAGGCGGTGATGTTTGCTACGGGGGGTTACGGTCGGGTTTACAACACTACCTCGAACGATTACGCCTCGACTGGTGACGGTTTGGCGATGGCGGCGATGGCTGGATTGCCCCTAGAAGATATGGAATTTGTGCAGTTTCACCCGACTGGTTTGTATCCGGTGGGAGTGTTGATTTCCGAGGCTGTGCGGGGCGAAGGTGCTTATTTGATCAATTCGGAGGGCGATCGATTTATGGCCAATTATGCCCCGTCGCGGATGGAATTAGCGCCTAGGGACATTACATCGCGATCGATTTCCCTAGAAATTCGCGCCGGCCGAGGAATTAATCTCGATGGTAGTGCAGGCGGCCCCTTTATTTACCTCGATTTGCGGCACATGGGACGCGAAAAAATCATGAGCAAAATCCCTTTTGCTTGGGAAGAAGCCCACCGCTTATTAGGAATTGATTCTGTCAACCAACCGATGCCCGTCCGCCCGACAGCTCACTATTCAATGGGCGGCATTCCGACTAATATTGATGGGCAAGTTCGCAGCAGTGCTGACAGTTTGGTAGACGGTTTCTTTGCAGCAGGCGAAGCAGCTTGCGTCTCAGTTCACGGCGCTAACCGTTTGGGCAGTAATTCGCTATTGGAATGCGTAGTTTACGGCAAAGTTACTGGCGCAACCATAGCACAATTTGTCCAAAATCGCAAGTTACCCGCAGTAGATGAACAGCGTTATATTACGGAAGCCCAAGAGCAAATTCAAGCACTTGTAGACCGTCCCGGACAATACCGAATTAACGAAGTGCGCCAAAAGTTCCAAGATACCATGACTGAGTATTGCGGAGTATTTCGCAGCGCCGAATTGATGCAGGAAGGTTTGCATAAATTGGAGGAATTGGAAAAACAATATCAAGAAGTTTACTTGGATGACAAGGGTAAATCTTGGAATACGGAAATTGTGGAAGCTTTGGAATTGCGGAGTTTGATCATTGTCGGGAAAATGATTTTAACTTCTGCTTTGAACCGGCAGGAAAGTCGAGGAGCTCATTCGCGGGAAGATTTTACTCAGCGGGATGATGAGAAGTTTTTGAAGCATACGCTAGCCTATTATTCGCCTGCGGGAATTGATTTGGCTTATATGCCGGTGGCGATTACGATGTTTGAGCCGCAGGAGAGGAAGTATTGATTTGTACGGGTGGGCATTGCCCACCTGTGATGCTTGACTTCTCTGAAGAATTTTTTATAATTAACTGCTGATTTAATAATATACTTATCAGGCTTGAACTATAAGTCTGTTAAGTATGGAAGATTACCAATCTGCTTTTATAGAACGCCACATTGATACCCAAACACTATCCCAATCCGGAAGGAAAGTCGCTGCTATGCACTTTGGTGGTGTAACCATCGAGTGTCTATTAAAAGCAATAATTTTTGCATCTTTGCCAAGGGGTGCAACTCAGGAATGGATGACCGAATCTTACGATCCTGGACATACTTTTACTAATCCAGGACATAGCTATATAGAGGCATTAAGACGGCATAATCGACTTAGATCTAGAATCTATAATTCTCCTCAAGTAAGAAAATGGCTAGATGAGGTAGAAAATCCAATCGGCCAACATTTCATAAATATGCGCTATTCTGGTGTTGAGCCTGACGATCCAAATTACAAACGCTGGTTAAACGCATATCAGAGTCTCAAAGAATGGTTACTGAAACAAGCTACTCAACTTTAAGGAGGTTAAAAATGCACGAAAACTGGCAAGTGTCGCTAAAGCAGCACATTACAAAGCAATATGTACGGAATTCGCCCGAGTGGGTTGACCTGAATATTTCTACTTCAGGGTTGCTAAATCTGACAATTGTGAGCGATCGCTTTGTTAGTTTATCCAGGCCCCAGCGCAAGGAGCAAATCTCAAGCTTACTCCAATCTTATGTTCCTCATTTATCTCCTGGGTTTCTTTCTCTCTATACACTTCAAGAATCCGAATCACTTAATCTTTCACCACCACAGGTTTTTAATGTAGCCTCATTAAATACTTGGCAAGATTTAGCTATCCAAGCAGCAAATCCACAAAACCAATATCCAGAACCCCAGCACGAACCTCAGATACCCAGAACAGTAACATTTTATTCCTTTAAAGGAGGAGTAGGTCGAACTACTGCATTAACCCATGTCGCCTCAATTTTAGCAATGCGGGGTCTTAAAGTTGTAGCTGTTGATTTAGATTTAGAAGCACCTGGGTTAAGTACAGCATTCAACCTCAAGCCACAACCAAAATATGGAATTGTGGACTATTTTTATGAGCGTTCTTATTTACCAGAGGGAGTAGAACCAAGTATTTCAATTGCAGAAATATTTGGTGAAGTGAGAGTTCCTAACGCCACAGGGAGATTGTTTGTTGTTCCGGCTGGTTGTCTCAACCTTGATTATGTTTCTAAAGTTGACGACCTCCAAGCTACTACTATTATTGATGGAAATAAAAGCCTTTGGTCGATTTTCAAAGAACAAATTAAAGAACAATTAAACCCCGATATTCTCTTAGTGGATTCAAGGACAGGAATTAATCAATGGGGAGCTTTATCATTAATTCAAGCTGCTGATGAAGCCATTATTTTTCTTTTCCCTAATGAGCAGAACAAACAGGGAATAGAATTACTCTTGCAATCGCTTAAGAGTCTAAAAAACCTCTCGATTAATTTTGTCTTTTCTCCTGTACCTGATATTACTAAAACTGGTTTATCCAAAGTAAAAAATATTTGGGATTCATTGCAGAAAAAGATCCAGACAACAAACGAAAATTATGAGGCAGAAGCAGATGAAGATGAGTCAGATTTAGACAACGATCGAACTGCACTAATAGAAGATATTTTAGTAGTTCCTTACCTTGTGCCAATTGCTTTAGCTGACAGTTATCCAGTGCCAGGAATGCAAGATTACTACACAAAAATTGCTAACTTGATTGATGAAACAACTGATAAACTTAAACGCAGCACTGTTTTAAGTAATATAGATCAGCGATGGAAGATTATTGAAAGTCTCCAATTTCCTGAAGTGAATGCTGCCGATAATAGACAAGATTTGAGCCTACTATTTCAGCGAACCACTGATTTTGAAAGATTTTTAGATGATACAACCTGTCTAATTAGAGGGCGAAAAGGAACAGGTAAAACAGCATTATATTGGCTATTTTTACAACACAAAACTGTTGCTCATAAATTAGCACATGGACGGTTGGATAATACTATATTTTTGTCAGCACATGGTAGATTTCAGGAAAGTCGCCCTTCCCGTGATGAATTTCAAATCATCCATCAAACTTTGCAGCAAGATGGTGGCACATGGGAAGCTTTCTGGAGAGCTTATTTATTACTTAGATGTTATCAGGAAGATTTATTTAAATTTCCTCAAGGTAAGAAAGGTGCAAAATTTACCGAATTGAAAACGACCATTGATAATTTACCTAGAGAAGGATGGCTTTCTGAATGCACTCAAGCTTTGTTGGAATTATCTACTAACTCTCAACTGCGGCTCATAGTCAAAGATGCTGTCAGCATTCTGCTTAATGAAGAAACTAGAAATAATTCTCAAAAACTGTGGTTTCTTTATGATGATTTAGATGAAGATTTTCCGGAAGCGGGAGAAGTAAGAAAGCAAGCACTCACGGGCTTATTTCAATTAGTTCAATCTTGTGATGCCAATAGATTAACGGAAATTAGATTTAAAATTTTCTTAAGAGAAGATATCTGGAATCGTTTAAGTTTTGATAACAAAAGTCATTTTACTGGACGGGATATTCTTTTACAGTGGACTAGGATTGACTTTTTACGGTTAGCACTGCGTCAAGCAATACAATCTGATTTTAAGGATTTGGTTGACCGAATTTCTCCTGTTGCTGTTGAAAGTATCGATTTAGCTAACGAAGATGCGATTGATAAAGCTTTAGAAATACTTTGGGGAAGTCATCGCCGAGGTGGGAACAGATCCAAAAAAGTATCTCGATGGGTTTACGAACGATTAACAGACTCAAGTGGTACTACTTTTCCTCGGAGTTTAAGTATATTACTCAAAGAAGCAAAAGAACAAGAATTAACTTATAAAGGACAATCATCAAGCAAGTTCCGTGAAGACCGCCTACTTCAATCAAAATCCCTAGAACTTGGATTGAAGAAAGCATCGGAGAAACGTTGTGAAGAAATTAAAGAGGAATATCCTCATTTGATTAATTTTTTTGAGGCGCTTAATGGAAAATCAGCCTTGTTAGAAAAAGAACAATTGCAAGCAATATGGCAGAATTCAGCCTTTAGTATTATAGAAAATTTTGAAGAATTTGCTTCTTTTTTGGGCGAAATAGGCATCTTAGAATGGCGCGAAAAAGATCAACGCTATAAATTCGCGGATATTTATGTGTATGGTTTTAAGATGGATCGTAGAGGCGCAGTATAGGAATTTGTTGTTGGCACTTGACCAAATCCTGAAATTGGAGCTTTCCTATAGTTGCATTGATTTTGCGAACTGGTATCCCTATCAAGCATCCTCCGCAACTTCCTCCACCGATAAACCCAACGCCTCCGCCACCTGTTCGGCACTCAAACCCATTCCCAACAACCGGGGAATTGCATCCCTTCTTGCTTGAAATTCAGCTTTTCTTGCTTGTTCTGCACTCTCGGCTATTTCCCGCTGTTGTTCTCCTCGCAATCTCTCCAATTCTGCCCTTTCATCGCCAATCAATAGCAAATTACCTTCCTCATCCCACCAGCGCAGCCACAGCATCTCTTGATTTTGATAACTTCCTTGCCAAAGTCCCAATTCTACGCCTAAAAGTACAATAGGAAAATGACCCCGCTCGTTAAGTTCTAACAGCCGATAATACCCGTCAATTAACCGATAAACTTCTAATCTGCCGCTGTTAATTTCGTAGATGCCATAATAGGGAATTCGCATCACCTGTTCGTAAACCCAAAACTTTCCGGGTTTCGTTACCGCACCGTCATCAGTGCGCGATAAAGGAGTGCGATCGCGCTCTTCATCGCCATTCCCGCTGGCAAATTCCAACGCAATTAACGGTGCTATGTGTTCCCGCCACAGCACGTAGGAACGGCGAATTTCACCGTCTAAATTGGGAGGTACATTCGGAACATAAAACCAATCAGGAGCTTCTGCACCTTTCTCCGCAGGCTCGGTTTCTCGCCAGTAAATACCGCAGTCTTGACCGA
>Ga0163148_10005797_pt1 | contig 12222 bp, 10 predicted proteins | sample OliLakLV19MP7P2_FD_148606 | JGI IMG/M metagenome (GOLD analysis project Ga0163148, IMG submission 148606) | Freshwater microbial mat bacterial communities from Lake Vanda, McMurdo Dry Valleys, Antarctica- Oligotrophic Lake LV.19.MP7.P2 | ecosystem: Environmental > Aquatic > Freshwater > Lake >... | reverse complement strand
GGAGGGGTGAGCAAGGGTTGAATATTAATTCATGGATGTAGTGCAGTCACTCACTGATTGAAATTGCAACCAATAATGCCAATACAAAAGGAATTTCAATCCGAACTGGTGGTCATTACCAGTAATTTTTCCGGAACCAACACGCTTTTTACACAGCACTATGAAACTGACGTGGAGAACTTGGGAGTACACGCCGTGTTAAACCTAGTACAATCACTACGTAATCCTGGACTTTTTGCCGAACTTCCTGCAGTTCTTGCAGATCACGCAAGTCAAACGTCACAGACGTCACAGACATTTTGATTGCATACCACGGGAAAGGCGCGTGTTCAGTGCCTATTTCCTCATTCCAAGAGTGTGGAGAATGGAGATCGATAACGCTGGCGGTTTTTCTAGAGGTGCGCGAACACTGCGCGACCATCTTTCGTGACCTCACTAGTACTAGCCTGTCACTGCGGACAAGTGTGGGTGAGGTTAACTGTGAGCTTAAGAATCCTCACAAACCTCAGGGGCCACAAGGTGGCACCTCTCACACACTACCATGCAATTCCCAGAGTGACACCACAACAGATCATTCAAGGTTAAAGATGTGTCTCATGTTTTGACATGCGAGACATGCCTGTTTGTTCCACAAACATGGGCATTTCGGGTGGAGCTTTCAACGTGTTCGTTGACTCGGATGGGTGTGAGCAAATGATTCAGTGAGCCAAGCACAACTGAAAGGGGATGTCAGCAATGTTGGGTGTTGGTGCGTGCACTGTGCAATCTGAATGTGCTTTGAATTGCTGTGATGGAATAGCTGCATGCCCTTCTTGGTCATTGTTTCAGTGACGGCATCATGGTTTGGTTTGGTAAATCTCCTCCGGTGTGGATGGGCTTTTTGCCCAAGCCATTTTGCCCCCACCGTTAAGGTGGGGGCCACCTAGGAATGCTAAGCTAAATAAACATTAAAACTATCAAACTATCCATCCTTGTTGCATGCCCTCACGTATCCAATCCAGTCCTGAACCAACCTCTGCCAGAGGGAGAGGCCCACAGCGTTGCCAGGGCTACTGTGTGCTTCACCTCGCCTACTGTCAGGGCAGGGATGGCCCTGGCCGGGCCCTGCCCCATGACAGCATCATGCAAGAGATGTTCTGCGCTGACACAACCCTTTCCTCTCCATCTGAATTTCATGCACCAGACACAATGGAAATGCCTCCATTGACACGACTTTCAGAGGATGCAGAAAACATGGCGTTCTGAAAAAAAACATGTCAAAAGAGAATGACTACAAATTGAAACAAACTTTTGTGTGCTTCTGCTCATTGTTGCTGGTCCACATTGGTTCATTGCAAATGTTTTGCAACAAGTTGATGCAGAATGTCACTTTCCAATTCCACCACTCCTCTTGTTGACAAGTGAGCCCTAGTTCTACTTCTTTGTTCCTTGTGATTGGCAGCTTCGTCCATGAAGACTTGCTGAATTGTGACTGATCCTCAGTGCACATCCCGCATCAATGCAAAAAACCAAATGTGATGCTTCTTAGCTGGCAGGGTTTCAATTTATCTCTAGTCCAGAAAAACATGTGCAGCTCAGTTCAGCCAACTTCTAGCTAGCCATGTCTTAGAGATGTGCTATTCTGTCTGTCTGTGTTGTTTGCCCCATCATTTGGCCCACAGACAACCAACTTTACTAAACCCAGTGCTACCAGTGGCACTTAGTTGTCCATGCTACTTCTAGACTACGTTAGACAGAAGGAAGGTTGGAGACATTCACCCAGCAATTGGAATTCGAGAAACAAATTGCGAAAATCAAACGATGTGATGTATCTCTCTCCATAAGTCAGCTCACAGCAAGTAAGTTGGAAATACGATAAATTAGTTGCTAATGTACAGTGCATGCAGAGTGTATATCATTGGCATCTCCCACTTGAGTGGGCAGTCAGTCGCACCACGTTCGCTGCATAGGGCCAAACGTGATACTGTAGGAACATTCCATTGAATATTTCCATTAGCCTGTCTTAGGAGTAGTAGTGAGTCATGGCACACTTTCTCTTTTACATGATCATGATCATTGATCGGTGTTGAGCAGCAGGCAAAACCGACAAGCCGCAGCACAATTGGACATCATGAAAATTCGATTGCTTTCACATTCACCTGCCAACAAAAATGAAAATGGGGCAGCAGAAACATGATGAGAGGCGCGGCGTTCGAATCCAACGGTGACGATGTAGGAAGCACTATCGTGTCGGTCCCAACAGACAAGACAACAGATGGATCCCACTTTAGTAGCAGTACTGTTGTAGCGTCACACGTACCAACTGCCACCCAGAATGCACAGAGCTCATTTAAATTTTGACTGCGAGAAGAAGAACAAAATCAGGAGTGCGGATGGTGAGAATGATGAAGCCACATGCATTCATAATATCAAAATGGGCATGGATTTCAGTTTGATTTTGTTGCTTTGATCCTCCTGTAGCAAAGACAACAACATTCTGTGACGATAGTACAACTGCTAGCTTGCCAGTCATACACTATAAAGGAAAACCCACTCATTGAGACATACTGTACGTACCAACGATTACCATTCCGTACATGGGCATAATCGGGATGAGCCAGGACCTCGTGAATAAAATAATCATCCATTCGCACCAAGACATCCATGATGGCCTTTTTCTCGGATTCGGTCCCATCAATCCGTTGTGCCAACCCCAAATTGTAGCGGCTGGTGTGTTCTCCCTTGTGATTCACGGCACCGGCGACCAAGAGTGGATCATCGGTACATTGATAGCTATGGTTGTTGTTGTTGTCCTTCTTGTTGTCCGCCGCCACACAAATTCGTTCGGCATTGACGACTGTGGTGGTGGTGGTCATTGAAATCACCAGCAGTAGTAGGAATCGTAAAGAAGTGCACGACAAGGTGGGAGTCTTCTTGGGTGATTGTCGGTTGCGTATGGCTTTCATGCATGTCATGATTCTTCGTGTGTTTTGAGAGGTCGTCCAATTGAATGGGCCCGGTCTTGTATCGCAAACAAGGAATGAATGATCAATCTTCTTGCCTCTCCGCTTCGCCTTTTACAACCTGAATGATCCTCTCCGCTGTCTCTATCTACTAGTAGTAGCAGATATACTTATTGGTAGAGTTTTATTTTGTTTGTACCGTAGTAGATAGATAAAATAATAGTTGCGAGAGAGTTTCTCGATCTTGTGTGCTTGGCAATGTTAGTTAGTTAGTCCACTCCTCAGAGTTTTTTTCACCCAAAAAGCGATAGATCAAGAAAATTAGACCAGGGGGAATGCGCGGAAGTGGCGCCAATCATAGATTTTACGCCCTTGGAGGTCGCTGGATCTCATAAAATAACAGCAGAAGAAAAAATGAGGTCGATCACTACTACTACTATTAAAAACACATGGCAATGTCCTATTCAAAGGAGAAGTCCCTTTGTTTTGTGGACACTGCTGAGTCTCTACTGTCTGTCCCTACCATACGAGGCATCATCATCGACCCCCTTTCTCGACCAAGTATCTCCTGATGTTCGGGCTTTGATCCAAGAATTGGCTCCGTTGTTTGCTGCCAGTAATACGAACAATAAGAATGACGGCGATGACGGAAAACAACATTTGCGACAAGCGGATCCTGCTGACTTGTGGAGGCGACTGGGGAAAACACAATTGGATGCACGAGAATATGCCGAAGCCCGTCGTATCTTTTGTCATGGATCCATGCTTTGTCCTTGGGACGAGAAACTATGCCATCACGTCCAAGTATGGAACGCCTTTCATGACAACAATGAAGAGGAGGATGCCAGGCAAGGCGACAAAATACCACAACAAAATCTTCTTCTTTCCGAAGAAGTCCCACCTCCCCTCGAAATCATTGACTTGCAATCGGCCAAAGATCAAGAATTATTCCTCACTTTGGATGTTCCTACCGAGGCCATTCCCGAAGCTATTCAACAATTCTCCAGTTCCGATGTTCCACCTCTCCAACGCGTGCGACTCATTCATGCCAGTAAAGAACCACTCTTTTCCAAACAGGCCTGCCACTATTTGATTCAAGCAGCCCAACTTGCGGCAACGCAACGAGGTGGATGGACTACGGATCGACACATTCAAGCACCCAAGTGCGACATTCCCATTTTTGAGTTGGCGCCACCCGCAAAGCAATGGTGTCGACAGGCTATGCAAACATCTCTGTTGCCACTCTTGGCACAGACAGTGGCACCCGAATTGAAGATTCAACCGGATGAATTGCACATTCAAGATTGTTTCATTGTACGATACGATGCCGATACTAATAATAGTCGTGAGGATGATGATTCCACAACCAATCCTGGATTTGCTTCGCTGAAACCACACGAAGACGAATCCTTATTGTCCTTGACCATTGCTCTCAATGACATGAACGAGTACGAAGGTGGCGGACTTTACATTCAAGCCACGGGCGATTTGTTGAATGGGGATGCTGGTACCGTCCTGTGCTTTGCCGGCCAATTGGTGCATGGGGGATATCCCGTCACGCGAGGAACCCGATGGATTCTGACGGTATTTCTGTACGTCGACAACAATCAATCGGGAAAACCCAATGGATACACGTTGAAAGCCTTGGAAGAGTTGATACAAAAAGAGAACAGCTCACGATAGTCAACAACAACAAAAGTGAGGAACAACGACACCGTGAGAAAAAATAGATGGGAAGATGGGCTCTGTGATCGTTACAGACGATCAATCCCCATCATTGGAGACTCGTCGCTCTCCTTGGGCGACATCTGACAAAGCAGGCTGGCTATCTTTTGCAAATTCGAGCCGAAAAGGTGTTCCCGGGACTCTCTCTCTCTTTCTTTCCCTGCAAATGCTTGATTTTCCGCATTGAAACTTGCCATGATCTCACTAGCTTGGGAATCCTTTAGGGGCACCAGTTTGGCTTTTAGTCGTGGATAAAAAATTAGTGGAAGAAATTGTTATCTTTTATGCAGCAGCATTCCTAGGAGACAGGGTAACAAACTGAATGATTATTTCTCACTCATGTTTTGGGGCTGCAATGACTCATGATCCAAGCCTTCTGATTGGCACTACATCAGAGGATATTGACAAACCAACCAACATAAAATCTTGACTATGTAACGTAATGCTTGTAATTCCTCTTAAATTTGCCAGTTCTGCTAGAAATTGCATTTTCACCCATGCACAAAGATGTTTTGTGATTTCTTGAATTTGTGAGAGAGTCAAAAACTAAATGGTAACCATGCCGTCTTTCACTCATTAGATCATAATTTCTTTAAAAGCATAAATTTTAAAATTGTAGGTAGTCGCTGTTGCCACTGCAAACAGCACGGTGTTTGTGTCAAGTGATGACACATCATTGTTGTTGCCCCCTTTCTTTTCCTTTGTGACACATTCGTTAGCAGACCTGCATCAATCAATGCATGACAAGATGTCAAGCTTTTCTTCTTCTCTCTTTCTACACCACTGCTAGTTCAAGCTTCATGTAGCTAGCTAGCATCATTTGCTTGTGTCTCATGTCTCACAGGATTAAAGAATTGATGACCCCAGCGCACATTGATCATTGTTGTGTCAATTGCAATGGCAGCACACATCTGTGTGCCCTGGACACTGAACCTACTAGCTAGTGTTTATCCCAGGTCCCACTATAAAGGTTTTATCTTGGTGTCCTCTGAAGGGAATTTTCACCTTGTAGCCTGACTACTAGCTAGCTAGTAGAGTGGTAAGTAGCAAATGCTACAGTTTCAGTTTTCATTTTTGGGAGAAACTTATCGGGATCGTCGAAATTCCACCCGGGCAGCGAGAACAAAGGATTCCGTTAATTGTCAATATTTTGGCGATTTTTCTCCTCACTTTTTGACTCGAACCAAAAGTTAATGCACGCTGTATTTTTTTGAAATCGGTTTAAAAACTATAGCTCGCTGTCTCTAGAAAAAACGAACAAAATATTCGCAAGTGTTGTGCGAAAATCCAAAACAAACAAATACTAAAAAAGCTGTCCGTAATTGACATGGCAATGGCGGCTACATGCGATACCAACATCCTCAGTGATGATGTTTACGATGCCCTGAATAGCCCTGTTATGGGTGAGTACGGCCAATTGCCTGAGGATCATCGTCGTCAAAAGAAAAAGTGGAGAATGTCTGTTGATGGAACACCTCTGAAAAAGTTTCTGCACATGGGTGAAGAAAATCATCTTCCAAGTGTCGCCAATTTCTTGAGCAACTGCCATCTCCCGCACCATGACCAAGATCTGATTCTGCCTGCCAAATGTAAGAAAGCTCTCCAGGACTTTTGCTCGCCACCTAGAAAACGCGACAGTAAAAAGAAAAAGAATAGCCGTCAGCGCTTTTCGTTGGGAGGACGCTGCTGTGACTTGCCGTCCAATATAGTTGGTGATGAAAATAACGCAGCTAGCAGTCGCGAAGAAGATGTGGCACAAGTCTATGAAAACGTCGAAATTCTTCTGGACGCTCTACGTACCGAAAGGCACCAAGAAAAACTTGTCAAGGACTTGGAAATCAGCAAGCTCCAGGAAAAGATTGCGGAATTGGAAAAACAAAAAGAGCAAAGTCTAATGGAGGAGCAGGACAGCACTTGCGCCAAGGAGGATCAAGACGAAGATAAAATTACAGGTGACGTGGATGGAGAAATCACCGAGACGCTCTTGGAAACTTTGGCCCTTTTGGAAGACGAGTGCGAGGAATGGCAAGCAACCAGCAAAGGCAAGCGCAAATCGATGGACAAAAAAAGTAAGGGGGACAAACGCAGGAAGTCGCTAGAGTACAGCCCAGCCCCTATGGTAACCTACGAAGAAAAAGAGGCTGTTTTGCCCTCGCCAGAAGAATCAGAAGAGCCATCCACACCCTCTGCGGAACAAAGGATTATCGAGTCGGTCAACCGCCTCAAGGACATGGAATTCCTTCCTGATGAGGATCGTAAGCTCTTGACTTGGTACTTGACGGACGAGACGAAAAGCGGTACCAACGGCTACAAGTATGCCAGAGCAGTTGCTTCCTTACGAAAGAAAAGTAAAGAGTTGGAACAAGAGGTGCTCCACAAAGACCTCGAAATGAGCAAGGAACGAGCCGCGTTGCGACAAGAAATTTTCAAGAAAGATTTGGAGCTAAGGGAATTACAAAAACTACTCATATCGACCAACAAAGACGGGAATACTGACGATGGCAATGCAATGAGCAAGGAAGGTCTAGTGTGCATGCAGGAAGAGATCCAACCGGAGTTGGATCAAAAACAGAAGGAAGATAGCAACGAGGTAGAGGAGGAAAAGGATACCGATCAGAATCCTGCCGAAGATAGAGAACAGAAAATGGAGTCGGCGAAAGAAAAAAACCTCGAAGAAAAGATGGGCCGTCAAATGAAGGAATTGGAACAAAAACTGAACAAGGTACAGTGCGAGTTCTCGGGATCTCAACGAAAGCATAGTGACGTCTTGATGAAACTCGCTGTGGAATCAACCACGAAAGCATCCTTGTCCATGAAGCTAGACTCTGCTTTGGCCCAAATTGAGAAACAAAAGCAAGCCATTTCCTTTTTGAACCAAGAGTTGGGACAGGCAAAGTACGATTGCAAGTTACTCAAAGAACAAGTATTAGAACTCAGCGAAATTTAAGCGGGTACCAGTTCGGAACAAACAGTGAAACAAAACGTAGGGACTAAATGAAAAAGAGACCTCAGCAACAGAAAATAAGTAGGCACCTTGTCAAAAGATAAAGTGAAACATGAGTAAGGGGCCAAAATGAAACAGACAGTTCAATCGGGAATGAATAAGAATATAATTGTGAAATAACGGATAGTAACGTGTAATGAGCAGCAAACTGATGGCGGCTTTCTAGCGTCTATCTTGCTCGAGACCATCTTTCGTTGAAGTAGTCAGAGGACTGTTTTGTGCTACTTACGTACCAGCAAGTATTAATTTTGTTGTACTGTAGATAAAAGGAAAAGTAAGTGTATAAAGAGCTTAGGCGGGTTATCCTTAGCAGGTTACTCAGAATACCCTCACTACCGTGGCAATCAAGGGTCGCGTATTCCTTCTTCCGAGATGAACATCCATTCGCCATACTACTACAGGCACTACTGCGAGTAATACTAGATGCCATACGGTACTATGTGGTGCTAGTACTAGATAGTTACGGTAGTACAGTACGGCATAGTATCTAGCTACCGCCGTGGTTGGTTACTACCAGTAGCTACTATAGGTAGTATGGAACGAAGTACTCCCGCACGACGTAAAACTTGGTATCTTTCCACGGGAGTGAATCGAGAGCCGGAGTCGAGCGGGAGTCGAGCCCAGCCGACGCTCTTTACGATTAGCTCTTCTTTTTTCGGCTCCCCATCTTTCTCTTTTAAAGCTGGATTGGTTTCCTCATTATTTTTGAATACCAAACTTCAGTAACTTCCCGCAATACAGAACTAAACACCCACTTTCCTTGTGTGTCATCCATTACTACACTACACATTTTTTTTTACCACAATCACCATGATGCCCGACACTTTTGACTCTGCCCTTGTCGACAAAGTTCGAACGATGGTTACCTGCAAGCAAGTTCACAAGCTTATTGATGGATTCTTTGGGGATCGTAATGCCAAATACCGGCACCATTTTACAGAAAAACGCATCCTAGAGAGTTTGCAAAGGAGCCACGGAAACGCTCTTGAGGCCGCGGTTCAACTTCTCTCGGAGTATGTCGATAACGCCGACGCATTCCTTGCCGAGTTAGTGTTGTAAGGCGTTACGCGGAATATCCTTCCATTAATGACTGATGGATGTCTGGCTTGATGGTAGAGAGAACGAGAAACAGAGAGACCGACGGCGCTCTATCCCGAAAATTACGATGGATTCGAGAGTTAAACATACTAGGGACACTCCAACCTATGATCTACATTTCTACTTAGCTGCTATCATGAATGCTTCATTAGGAGCTACCAGTAGCTACTACCATGGTATAGTAGTATTGTGTGGCAACATCATTTTCAATTTTTCATGCAAACAGCTTCGGACGGAACAAAAAACGGCGGGAAATCATAGTAGACGCACAGTTGCTTCGGCGACATATCATGTTGGTTCGGTGGCATGCATGCATGTCGATTATTATGGCTATTCAATTGTGGCCACGTGTTAATTCTTGCGTGTTGTTTGGAAAAAAATTGGCAAGATCGCCACTTAAAACTACTACGAGTAGCTAGCTAGACGACTAGTAGTATTCGGATAAAAGAAGTGATCGCAACAGAGGTACTCCGTAGACTTTCTACTACAGCCTACACGAAACGAGAACCCTTCTTGTGTCACAATACTGTACAGGCGACAAGAGCAATACAAGCTACAGTATTAGGATCGAAGGACGACAAGAGCAATACGAATATCGAGGAGACGATTGTATCGACGAGAAGAAGTCGTATTATCCAAGAAGAAGAAGGATTAATCAACGGCTACAAAGCGACGACGCGAAGAAGAAGAAGTAGTAGAGCATGAAGGCAACATCAACAGAAGAAGAAAGAAGGATTGTATCGTTGTACCGTCAAGCCGAAGAAGAAGAATCCGTTCAACCGGATCATTTGGGTCAGAAACAACATACTGTTCCGGGTAGCAGAAGAGATGACGAAGAGTAGAACTTCCAAGAGTTGTGTTACGACTCACGTTCTGTTTTATCGGAGTAATATCATCTCGTTATTGAGCATTATCATTATATCCATTATTCATTCAGCAGAAGCCTCCTCCACAACAACTCCAGCAGTTGCAGCAGCAAACGTTAATACCGCAACTTCTACCATGTGCACCTCAGACAAAGATTCCAGCAACAATAATGATGATATCCGGATTGTGTTTAGTGATATCGATGGCACATTGGTGCATTATCCAACCGGTGTCAACGAAAGCGAGTTTCAAACGAGCATGGACAAGGGCAATCGAATCTTGAAACTACCAGCGAGTGCCACTGGTATGCAAGGCATCATTTCCTCGCAAACTTTAGCGATGAGTCAACGATTGCGACACGACCAAAAAATCAAGTTGATCCTCGTCAGTGGTGCCAGAACCTCCACTTTGTTGAAGCGACTGCCATTTTTGCCCAAAGCCGATGCTTACTGCTCAGAAGCAGGAGGAAGAATTTTTATGCTTCGAGACAAAATACATGGTTACGATGCGAAGAACACAAAGGCTTATTCGGTCATTCCAGAACCATTTGATGGAGCCGACAAAACAATGTTGGAACCCTTTGAAATTGTGGAAGATTTGGAATGGCGTCAAAGAATGGAAGACCCCATCGCGGCGGGACCCGATGGACACCAAGGAGTGGAATTGGACTCTCCTCCTGGAAGTACGACGATTCCTGTGGAAGATCGCAAAGGGGCACTTTGGGCTTTTGCACGCCAATTAATCACCAAAGGGTTTGTCATTGATACTCGAGGCTATTCTACCTGCTTTCGTGTCAACGTCCAGCAGCAAACCAAAGTATCACCCCAAGAATTTGAGGCTTTGCTCAAGGGTGAACTTGTACCATGTCCGCCTGAGCTGGCTACCAGTACCAATCTTGGATGCATTGACTATTATCCTGCGGCAAGTGGGAAAAAGAATACGTAAGTGTCTACAACATGCATAGCACGCCTTTTATCTTCTGCCAGTTGGCAGGATGGGTGCTGATGATATCTCATCTCATCTCACTCTTGAATGTTTCATTCTTACGCATTCGAATTCTTGCAGGTGCCAATACCTTGCTGGGAAAATCTTGCGTGGCACTACCACGGACGACGAAGGGAATGACGACACATTGCTTTCCAAACATTGTGTCTGCATATGCGACGACGACAATGACTTGGAGATGGCCATGGCGGTAAACCATGCCTTTATTCCTGGGATCAGTTCCACGAGTATGGCAGACATCATTGCCAAGAACCCCCATCAGTTTTCCCAAACGGGATCTGGTCACTATGAAGATACCATTGAAGGAACATTTGCCACCGAACAGGCTTTGTCACTGATTCTGCACCGAGTTTCATAGCCAGACATAGATGGATTCCATTCATTCCATACTTGAGCGCAATTGGACTTGAAAGTTGGAAGTTCAAGGGAGCTGCCGACTTCTGCGCTGAACGCCAAACGACACTTTTGTGGCCACTTCTGTGCTGAAGCCTACTGCTAGTGCCATTACCTGGTAATAGAATGCAGTCGGTGCTTGATGAAAACGGAAGTCAATGGATTTGTCCCGGTTTGGAAGTTCACCAGTTGCGTTTCTCCGTCCGTCGTGCCAGCGCTAGTTAGGGGTTCCAAACTCTATGGTCCCCATCTTGCTTTGTAGCAATGCGACTGCACATTGAGTCTATCTAAAATGCAAGCCGCCAGCAAAAGTGTAGGAACTTTTCCTTGCTACTTTATTTCTTTGCTACTATGTATTCCTTTGGCCACTCACAATGAAGATTCAGCACTTGAGAATCCTAACGCCTTGATTGTTAAGAATCCCAACACCGAATCCTAGGAATCACCCTTCTCAGGATTCATCGCTCAACTCACGCGCTGCATCCTAACACTGATTCTTAAGAATCCAAACACCGAATCCTACTACATTAATTCCTTGGATTCATGGCTACTCTAGTAGCAAATTCTAAGAATCCAATTTTCCCAGGAAAAAATGTCGAATCTTGAACACAAGGAATCCCTCTACGACGCAGTAGAGGGCCAATAGTAACCCAGAAAAATGCAGCAAAACTATTGAGTAATTTTATTGCGTCTCAATTGAGAACAAAAAGAGAAAATTTAAATTTCATAGTCGCTCAAAAAATTTCTAAAATAGAAGGAATTGTCACAACAGATCAACTCTCCGTCCGTTAATAATTTAGAAACGGGACTTAAGCCCTCAGTTAAAGTGTGCGACAGACAGTGAGTCCCATTTAAAATTTTGACTCGTCACTGACTCGCAGTCTTCTCAAAAGGATGACGTCTCAGCCGGTGCTGCGGTGCGGCCACACATTTTTTCAAGAGGTGAGCCATCTGGTGTGACGAATCTTGAGAATGGGGGATTCTTAAGAATCAAAGCTCTGAATCTTGAGAATGACCACAACAACTAGCTATTTAGCCAATGTTCACGATAGCTAAAAGGAAGCTGACAGGTAGATAGTCAAACTCTTAATTGCTACTAGCAGCTATTTTTTATTAGCTATTGGCTTTTGTAGAAATTGGCTAAGTTTTCTTGTCATTTTTGTATTCAGGGCATTGAATTTCCTAATC
>Ga0163148_10005796_pt1 | contig 12223 bp, 15 predicted proteins | sample OliLakLV19MP7P2_FD_148606 | JGI IMG/M metagenome (GOLD analysis project Ga0163148, IMG submission 148606) | Freshwater microbial mat bacterial communities from Lake Vanda, McMurdo Dry Valleys, Antarctica- Oligotrophic Lake LV.19.MP7.P2 | ecosystem: Environmental > Aquatic > Freshwater > Lake >... | reverse complement strand
TTTAGATGGTATACTATTCATAGATAAAGCTAAAAATATCCATGAGGCAACATCAGAAGAAGAATACAAATAAATGTCAGAAAAAGAATTAAATTTTGCATACTTTGGAACTCCAGATGTCGCAAGTAGGACACTTGAGATACTCTATACTGCTGGATATATGCCGAAGATTATCATTACTTCCCCTGATAGGAAATCCGGTCGTGGGATGGAAATGCACGAAAGTGAAACTTCCAAATGGGCTCGTGAGCATAATATTCCCTGCCTTAAACCAGAAAAGATTGATGGTGCATTTATAGAAGTATTGAAAAAAGAATTTGAAAAATTAGAAATTACACTTTCTATAGTTGTAGCTTATGGCAAGATACTACCCGAGACATTGATCAAGCACCCAAAGCTCGGCACAGTGAACATACACTACTCTCTACTGCCCATGTACCGTGGTGCCTCCCCTCTTGAAGCTTGCCTACTAGCTGGAGATACAGTCACAGGAGTATCTATCCAGCAGATGGCATACAAGCTAGATAGTGGTGCGATTATCAATGAATCACAGCTAGGGATTAACATAGAAGATACAAAAAAAATACTTAGAGATAAGCTCATAAAGCTCGGAGGAGAGAGCTTATGTGAAATATTACCCAAGATAGAATCTGGAGATATAGATCCTAAAATACAAAATGAAAATCTAGCGACATATTGCTCAAAGATTACCAAAGAAGATGGTGAGATTAATATAGAAGGTGATGCGAGAAAAAATTACAACAAATACAGGGCTTACTATGGCTGGCCAGGAGTGTATTTCTTCACTAAAAAACATGGCAAAAAAATCCGAGTGAAAATAACTAAGGCTAAATACGAAAATAACTCATTCATAATAGAACAGGTCATCCCCGAAGGAAAAAAAGAAACTGATTACAAAAATTTCTTAATTAATACTTCGAAGTAAAAGGATTTCGATTGGAAATACCTTTAAGCATTTTCTTGACGCTCGTTGCTCCACGCTTGAAGAGTGTCTGCTTTCTGTCTTTGTTGTTAGTAATTTTACGAACGATTTCCTCTTTCACGAAATCAATAGCTCCATATAAATCATCTGTCTCATACTCGGAGTAGAAATTCTCTCCATTTATATCTACACTAAACTCAGCACGGAAGACATCACCTTGCTTATGATGATTAGTCGTCTTCCCCACTTCTACATAGCCTGTTATTTGATTATTATCTTTTGTGAACTTTTCAATTGAAGAAATTCGCTTATTCACATAATCACTTATAGCACCGGTCAATTCTATATTTGTCGCTTTTATATTTATATTCATATATTATTTAATATAAGTGCTTAACTAATAATATACACATTATAGCAGAAAATTTGTTATAATATGCAATATGACTAAACTAGAAAAAGGGTTTTACTATCACTATAAGCACAATGATTCATCTATCAATAATTATGCTTATGAAGTATTAGGCACAGCTTGGAATAGTGAGTCAGCTATACTTTACAATGAGAGTGTCGATGATTTTATAAGAGATGAGGTGGTCGTCTATAGGACACTATATAAAGATTCCCTTGTGAATAAAAATGGCAGAGATTTCTGGATTCGTCCATTAAAAATGTTTGCAGAAGAAGTGACCAAAGACGAAAAGACATTTTCTCGGTTTGAGAAAATTAACGACCCCAAAATTATAGCCGAGCTAGCGAAAATCCGAGACGAAATGTATTAGATTACGCCTTTGGTTTATCTAGCTTATCTAGCCTAAGCAACTTCACACCATAATAAACAACGAGGCCAATAATTAAAAAATCTATAACGACACTAATAAAGTCGCCATAAAGGAAGATCGCAGAACCAACACCAAAAGAAGCTGTTTTTAGGCCTCCAACAGGCCCGAGAATCAAACCGAGTATTGGATTGATAATATCAGTGACCAGAGCAGTTACGACTTTAGAAACAGCACCACCAAGAATAAAGCCGACCGCTAAACCCATAACCCCCTGCTCACGAATGAAATTTATAAACCCTCTCATATACTTATATTCTTATTAATAAACATATAAGTTATATGTTAACACTTATGGCAAAAAATGAGAAATATTTCTACAGTTTTTTACGGATTAGTAACACCTGGCGAAGTACTACCGGTTGCAGGATTTGGTCCGGGGGTAGTAGATGGTAAGGATACATTTACATTTATTCCAGGAGTTTTGGCTGGGGCTTGTGAACTACCACGATATTTATACCACCAGAAACCAAAACCAGCAATAATAAGGATAATGATAACTAATAGCACAGTATTAGCCCCAGAACTAGAATCTTGTTGGGCTGGAAAATTATTTTGTGTTTCCATATTATTTTAAAGGATTTCTTCCTTGTATTACACGGACAAGAAACAGTACGACCGCGACGACAAGAAGAACATGGATTAACCATCCAATACTATAAACACCTACTACACCTAGAATCCATAAAAGTAACAAAATGATTGCAATTGTTTCTAACATAATATTTTTTAGATGATTAATTTATAATTATACTTAACAACCCTACATATTGATTAAGCCGTAGATAGAGGCATTTGATTACAAAGATTTTGTGTACTTTATACACATATTCCATCCCTTTTTTGCTATTTTTAGAGATTTTTGATAGTATGAATTTACCTATATTTATAGGTAATAGAAGTAGATATTCCGTGGTAGCTCAGCGGTAGAGCAAGCGACTGTTAATCGCTTGGTCGCAGGTTCGATCCCTGCCCACGGAGCCAGTTAGGGGTACTAGCTAATTCTAGTACCAAATTAAACGGAGAAGCTATTGTAAAACATAGCTTTTTCTCGTTTACAGTCGGGTTCTGAAGTATGTAATTCAAAAACTGTCTTTTTCTAGCAGGTTCAGAACTATTATCAAAAATTGTTTTAGCTTTGCGAGCTACAGAAATGACTGTGGCAACAGTATTTTGGTATTCATAATCTGCTTTTGAGTGTTCAGACATTTCAATTTCAAATACTTGTATTTGGTCTTGAAGCTCTTGATGTTTCTTGTCATAGATGTCCTTAGTAATACTCTGGCTCAATAGAGTATCAAGTAATATATTTTGTTTTGATTTTGTATTGTTGTAGTCGGTTTGTATGCGGTTTATTTGTGCCTTATGAAATACAACTTCCATTTCCGTACTCTTTCTAAGTTCGTCCACGAGTTGTTTCTGGGTATCCTCTGTAATGCTCTCAAATCGCTCTAGGACCTCGTATATGGGCTTCAGTAGGTCCTTTTCTGATACATATACTCGCTTACAAATACCCTTAGCGTTGGTGCAGGAATAGTAGGTAAAAGTAAGCCCGCTTGGCTTTGTCTTCATTTCTGCAGTCATTGAGCAACCGCAGTTTTGGCACTTGAGTAAGCCCTTAAATATAAAGTCCTTTGAAACTGCCTTGTGGTTGTTTGTGTGGCGTTTTAGGCGTACTTCTTGGCACTTATCAAACAGTTCTCTAGTAATCAGTTTGGCATATTTATGAGCATACGGACCATACTTTTTTGATATAGCTACTCCGCAATAAAAGCTATCCTTTAGGATATTTTCAACTCCGCTTTTAGATAGCTTATTTCCTTTGAGTGTTCGCAGTCCAAGCTCGGTCATTTTGTTCCGTATAGTTTCAAGTGAGTGTTCGTTTGTAGCATATAGCTCAAACATCTTCTGTATCAAGTATCCTCGTTCTTCGTCAATGACTATATCTTTACGCAATCTCTTTTCTACATCAAGCGATACATTCAAATAACCAAGACGGACCGCTCCTGTCCATTCGCCAATTCTTCGTTTCTGTTCAAAAGCTCTTTTTACATTATCGCTAATTGCATTTGAGTAGTAGCTAGCCATAACCAAGCTCATACTAAAACCGCTCTTTTCTGTTGCAGAGAGCTTGTCGCTAATTATTTGATTATCGGATACAAAGTGAAGTTCAATCTTTCCTTCAAGTGCTAGTTGGTACAAGTAACCAACTCGCTTATCAAATACATTCCTAGCTAGACGATCTACCTTATCAAAGCAAACTGCTACTTTCTCCTTTTTTATCAGTTCATCAATTCGTGCAATAATCTTGCTGTCAAAATCATCTCGCTTTTCCTTGTAAGCACTTTCATCAAAGCTAAGTATGTCTTTCTCTGCGACATTAAACCCTTTTCTTTCGCAGTATTTCCTTATACGCTCAATCTGAGCAGGTAATGAGTTTCCTGCTTCTTTTTGTTCTTCTGTTGATACTCGTGAGACATTTATTGCTTTCATAAAGATAGTTTATTTATTTCTATGTTTGAAAACATATTATTTTCTTTTTTCTTAAATCTACTAAGGGTTACATTTATTGCTTCTTTTGAAGCATCAACTCCTAGCCAGCGTCTTTTTAATTCTTCCGCAGTGTATAAAAGTCCACCTGAACCACAGAAGCAATCCATAACAAGGTCGCCTTCGTTGGAAGATGTTTTTATAACTCTCTTTAGTAATTCAAGATTTTTTTCAGTTGGATATATTGGATTGGGTTTGTCTTTATATTCCCATATATCTTGAACTCGTTTAGTTTGATAGTCATCAGCATATATTTTTTTTCTAGGAACTCCATTTTTAGACCATTCAATCAAACTTTGCTTTTCTAATTCATCTAATACATCTGGTCCATATCTCCAATGTCTCCCCTTAGGCGGTTTTATTCCTTTCCATTCCTTTCCAGTTTTGCCGTTCGCTGTTTCGCCAGGTGCGTGTAAAGGATTTGTTGTATATTTTCGTCCTTGTTCATCTGTCTTATTAAACAACCTAGATATTTCTTCATCAGCCCTACCTTCCATCGGTTCATTCCAAGTAAAATCATCGGTCTTAGTATAAAATAGAATTAAATCTTTTATATTACCGTAACCTTTCCTTTGAAAGTTTTTAGGATTACATTTTATTCTTGTAATATCATTTCTGAAGTTTTCTGGTCCAAACACTTCGTCCATAATTATTTTTATATAATGACCAACTTTATAATCTATATGTAAATAGATTGATGCTTTATCAGACATAAGCTCACGGATTAAAATCAATCTTTGGCGAATAAACTCTAAAAACTCAGCACCTTTTAAGGTATCAGTATACGCAATTCGGTCTTGTGTACTGGAACTTATCGTAGAAACACGGGCATCATCAATTCTAAATACAGTATTTGTAGAAAATGGTGGGTCTATATAAACCAAATCAATAGTACCTGCTAACTTATGGGTATCAATTAAAGATTTCATTATCTCAAAGTTATCGCCTTCAAAAAGTAGACGATTTAATTCTTTTTTGAGATTAAGTAATGATTTATCACCCTTAAAGATTTTCATTTTCCTAAGGGCTAATATGTCATTTTCTTCAATTTTATTTTTGTAAGTTAATTTCATATTTTATATTTGATATAAGAACTCCTTTAGAACCAAAGCGGACATAATGTTATAGTTCTCGTTCTCTCTAACAAACTTTGACATTTTGTTATTACCCTCAATGTATGGAACTCCGTCTAGAATGGCTATTGTTACAGCTTTCACTTCTTTGTTTGTTACCAATGTTATAGCATCATTAAATTGAGCATTTTGATGTCCTCCAAAATCGGTTAGAAACTTGGCTTCAGCTATTACATACTTCCCATTTATTTTAGCGACTAAGTCTAACCCTTTATTACTATGATAATTTAGATTATCTCTAGCGAATTTTTTCAATCCTTCATCACCCAAATCAAGTATCAAATCTTCTTCACTTGATATAAATAATTCAGTATCGTGAGTTAAACGAAAACCTAAAGTTCCTTGTTTAATCCAATTTCTAAACATAGGACCTATTTGCCTATTTGTCTCTTTGGCTTGAGAGCATTTTTCATATATCACATCTAGCCCCATAGCAAATAAAGCACTGCTTAATCTTTGTATTGTCTTTGGGTTTCTCTCAATTGACCCTTTATCTCTCTTCAGGTATGCAACATATGAGTCCTTTATGGGGAATAAATCAAAAGCTAAAAGATTTTTTAATAATTCTTTTCCGTCTTGAGTTTGAAAAGATTGTTCAACTTTTTGCCATTTAGTTTGATTTATATCCCTTATACCTTCAGGAATTGTCGGATATACCTTAAATAATTCATCAAGGTAATTTCTCTGATTTGCAAAATCTATACTATGTTTTGTCCAGATGTTCATAATTATTTATTGCTTACGCTTTTAAGAAATCTATTAAACTCATTCTTATCTATCCGAAAATCACGACCTATTTTGTATGCTTTCAAACGACCTGCTTTGATATATCGGTAAATCGTCATAATGTTTACCTCTAATAATTCTGCAAGGTCTTCCGCTCTATAAAACTCTTTTGTAGTAGCTCTTTTAAGAGCATTAATAGTAATTTGACCGTAGTCTTTAGAATTTTTTGAATTAGCTTTTAATTCATTTATTTTTTTAGCTATTTCATCAAAACTATTTGATGAGGGATTCGTATTGGGTTTTTGTGATTTATTCATTGTCATATTGTTTTATCTAATAATTATACTTTACACTGCTTTACATAGCAACTTTTAATCAGTGGACAACTTCTTATGCTTATACGGCTTGTATTCGTCAAGGTTCTTGTCTATCTGTGTTACCCAGTCTCGGAGCTTATTCTTGGTTATAATCTCGCTTGCTTCCTGCATATCCTTTGCAATTCTGTACCAAGTCCTATCGTGGGACCGCTTGGCAATAATTGTTCGTAGTTGTCGCATACCATTCTCGTCTTTAGCGAGCATAAACAGTCCAAGTAGGTATATTGCTTGCTTTGGCTTTAGCTTCTTGTCTGCTAAAAACAAAGTTCGCAGTATGTCTTTGGTACTTACCGAGAGCGAGAACAGCCCAAGATTGCGTTCCTTGATAAGTTTTTTCCAGTAATCATTTACGACCTTTTTACTCATTTCAGTATTGAACACTTCCTTGAAAGTAGGGTTCTTTTGATAACCTAAATCCTCAAGCACCTTGTTCATTTTCTGCTTGTGGCTCAATCGTATCTCAAATCGTATTATCTCTTGCGGTTCTTCTTCCTTGTTTAGTTCCGAAAATAAACTTCTTTGATATAGCGTTTGGTCCTTGTCTATTGCTCGTTTCTTATCTTTGTTTAGGTCGGCTATCTTGTCGTAAATGACTAACTGATGCGAGGTAGTATGAGCATATAAGCTCTGTCCGTCATTCATAAATCTTGTCTTTGTAAAGTCAAAACTTTTTCGTAGGTTCACTTTGTTCATTTCCGAAATCAAGTGATTGACTGTGTAGCCGTCTTGAAGCACGATGTTTTTTGAGAAATGGATCGAGCTTACAGAAGCATTTTGAAGTACTGCTTTTGTGACTACTACGCCCATAGTTTTCAATCGATCTTGCAGTGCATCAATCACCAAAGGAAAGTCCTTGTCTTCAAGCTCTTCTAGGTTGTTTAAGTAAAGAAGCTTAGGCACTGAAAACTCCATTCGTACATTTGCTTCCTGTGAGAATTGTCGTTTGTAACCTGTAAGTCGTGGAAAGTATTTACCTGTTTCTTTTTCTCTTTTGCTAGGATTACGGACAAACTTTTCATATTGGTCCGTCTTGGAATATAAATCCCAACTAGACACTTCTGAAAGGTATCTCATTTGGTCTTTAGGTATCAAAAGACATATTGTATCAATCATTTTTTTGTATTTTTTTAATCTGATAAAGTTCAGGATTTTGCTTCTTGTCTTCCTCTATAAGCCATACAAAAGCACCGACCAGCCTTTGCTTGTCTTCAAGAGGTAGTTCGTCTATTTTGAAACTTTTTACAGCTTCTTTTGTTGAAGTAATTTCCTGCATAATAAAATCCCGAAGGATTATCTTCAGGATATACAATGCAGTGTTTGTAAATGTTGCTAGCGATTTATCAATTATTCATCAACTTTTTTATACTTAGGATTGATACGAGCTTTCGTTGTATTACATTCAACAAAATCATCAATTTGGGTCTTGAGTGCTACGGCATTATTTATCTTTAGCCCTGCAAAATAAACCTTATTTTTAGGTAGGTCTTTTAAGTCGTCGTCATTATAACCCCAATCGTTTAATATCTCGTCATTATGTTTCCATTCATTATCTTCAGTACTGATTAAACTTTCCAAAAGAAGTACCGCATCTGTTTCTTTTCCTTTCTTGGCTAATTCTATATCTTTATCTGCGAACTTTAATGTTCGGTACTTTTTGTTATAGCTCCACACTTGCTCAGGTATGTTTTTGGTCTTTTCGTTTAATCTAATTTTGAAGAGAAAACCTCTGTCATATAAATCAAACATTTTTTTTGGACCATAAGAAAAATCTTCAATTTTAAGATAGCCCTCTTTTTCAAGACACAACATTGCGTGGACAAACAAAAACAAATCTTTTATCTTATCCTTGTCATTCAATGGGACCAATTTTACTGTATTGTCTTTATGGTCGCCTATATACTCAGGTTCAAAATAAGGGTGTCCCACCTCTAAATCATTTCTCTGATATTCTTCATATTTTTCTTCAATATGCTTTATGAGAATAGCTCGTTGCTTTTTGAAGCCAAAAAATTGAGTATGTAAAGGTATAGATAATCCTTCAGAAAAGAAGGTTCCAGTTAAGCCCTTTCTGCTTATACCATTTAAGTCATCATCAATAAATGATTTAAGATATATATCAAAATACTTTTGTAATTTTTCGGTATTTTTGATAAATAATCCAAAGTTAGTATACTCAAAAATAAGCCCTGCGAGTTTCGTCTGACTATCCTTGTAGAGGAAGGTTTTTTCTGTTAAAGCATTATTACTAAACTCTTCTTTGTTGTGTTTGTAATAAATCTCAAAAAACTTTTCAATGTCTTCTGTATTCCACTTACTGCCGTCATATTCTGGTATTAGTTTATTTACAAGTTCAATAAAGTCCTCATTAGCTTCTTTATTAAGGATTGCATCTCTGTATTCTTTTACAGGAGGGTGTGCGAGTGTAGAAAATCTGATACTATCAAAATCTTTACCTTTTATTATCTCATCAAGAAACGCTTTTTGTTCTTCATTTAATCTTCCGTATATCTCGGTGTCTTTTCTATTTTCTTCAGTATCTTCAAGGTACTCTTGCATTGTGGTACCTACATATTCAGACAAAAAACCACCTTCTAATAAACTATAATCAGCATCTCCGTATACCATAAAACCTTTGTCGTCAAAAATTTTTCCTGTGTCTAGTAAATATCTAAGAATAGTCGGGGACCTCATTCTGTCGTGTATTCTTTTAGTAGATTGTTCAAAAGCATCATTTATATCTTCTTCTATTGTTGCAATATCACTAGGGTTTGTTGGATTTGGCACAAAGGTGTGTTTACTATCTAGTGTGAATACATTACTCCAACCTGTTGAAATATGTCTTTTCTTTAGTATCCAATAAATAATAAAAAGCTCTTTTTCGTTTAAGTAGTGTTTATCTTTATTCTCAATATCTACAGTCCAATTACTCATATTATGTACTTTACTCTAGTTTACATACTATTTCAATAGTGATATGATAAATCTATGGCAACAGAAAAACCAAATGCTGACGAGAAGCTCTTAACTCTAGCTAAACAACTAGTTGAATTAAGAAAAAAACCGCTATTGGTTTTGGATATTGAGACTGTAAACCAAATGTCCGTTTTTCAATTAGAGAAAGAGTTGAAAGGAAAGCAATTTACTGACCTTGATGTTGTTTTACATACTTCAGGTGGACTAATTGAACCTGCTTTTAATATCATCAAACTTCTACGCAAACATTCCAAGAGGGTTGAAATTATTGTGCCTTCTTATGCTAAAAGTGCTGGGACTTTAATTTGTTTCGGTGCGGACAAGTTGTTAATGGGTACAATAGCGGAATTGGGACCTCTTGATGTTCAGATAAAAGAAACAGACGATGAAACTGGAAATGCTTATAAGTCAGCGTTAAATGGCTTCAAAGCTCTTGAGCAAATCCAGCTACACGCTTTAGACAATCTTGATATTGCTACAAAAATGATTATTGATAGAACTGGAGGTGGAGTTAAGATGGCTGAAGCAATAAAATTAGGCATTGCCTTTTCAGGACAAACTAGTGCCTGTCTATATAATCAACTAAACCCTAAAATGATTGGCGAGTATGCTCGTGCCCTTGAAGTAGGACATAGATATGCAATATCTATTCTTACAAGATATTTAGGGTGGAGTGTTGATAAAGCAAATGAAGTTGCAAATAAGCTGGTCTACGGTTACCCCTCACACGGTTTTATTATTGATACACTTGAATTACAGAAGTTGGGTTTACCAGCAGAAGAAATAAATGATATACTAAAGGAAGTGATAGACGCATTTAGGATGTCCTTGATTTATAAAGATATACAAGGTGGCTCACTTATAAAGTTGTTTGAATATGTTGCTAAAAAACAATCTAGTCCCAAAGCACAATTAACAAAAAAAGTTTCAAGTAAAAAATAAATTATGAAATTATACGATATTTACGATAAGAATGAGGTAAAGCAGAACAAGAAACAGTCATCTTCTGTTCTTGATTTTTTTCGTAAAGAAATAAATGAAACTAGAACCTTTACTAGAAACTTAAACGCCAATAAAAACTACACACAAAACGCCAGAAAGTTAGTAAAAACAGCAACAACTCAAGTTAATTAGTACTATAGTTCTGAAGTATCATTGAAGGAAATAGTCCTAAAATGTCACTAAACTGCAACTCACTCTTAATACCAACCCAATTCAGAGTTCTGAACTCGTCCACGAGGGGGAGCAAATGAAAAACGCCACTTTATGTGGTGTTTTTTATTTGCGGAGGAGAGCAAGCAATGCTTGCATGTAGGGTATCGAAAAGCTTTTCGTTGTGTATGAGAATTTATTTTGAATACACCGAAAAGGTGTACAGTGGCTGTAAGCCAAAAGTCCCGTCGACCGCGCAGAAAAGAAAAACCCCGAAAGGGGTTTTTCTGCGGGCGGTAAAATGATTAGCATTTTAAGGACTTGAACGCCGGAACAATGTTTTGCGAGTGCGCAAAACGTGAGGTGGTGCCCAGACCAAAATTTTTGACGAAAAATTTTGAGTCGCGGGAAAGATTCCGGTCGATCACACCAGAATAGTTTTACTAAAAACAGTCTTGATTTCATTACTGTTTTTAGTTCCCACCGAGAGTGTGGTATAATATTTGATATGGAAAAACAACCAGTTAAAGTTCCAGAGGGAGCTGAAATTTTAGTTAGAAATCTAGAAAGAAGAAAAAGATTATTGTCTCGTATTCCTGGTAACGAAGAAATTGAAATACCAGAAATAATAATCAAGGATACACTTCTTAGATTTTTAGAACGCGAGTATAAAGGATTGTCAAAAGAAGAGAAGGGTGACTTAAACTCAAGAGTTTTTATGTTAATAAATCGAGCGGCTTCTATTACAAAAAATAATAAACAAGATACATCCCCAGTCACAGCTATGTATGCTTCTCGGTATAGAGATGCTAGACCAATCGATGAAGATACATACCAAATATATAAACAAGAAGTAAAAGAAATAATCAACTTATGCCGAGAATATAATATTTCTCTCAAGTCCATCACTGGAATGCAAAATGGTCTCGGTCTACCCAAGACCGCGGAACTCGACACGTTACTTACTTGGTGTAAGGTCAACAGTGTGGATCTCAAGTCCATCACTGGAATGCAACATAGTCTCGGTCTACCCAAGACCGCGGAACTCGACACTTTACTTACTTGGTGTAAAGACAACAGTGTGGATCTCAAGTCCATTACTGGAATGCAAAATGGTCTCGGCCTACCCAAGACCGCGGAACTCGACACTTTACTTACTTGGTGTAAGGTCAACAGTGTGGATCTCAAGTCCATCACTGGAATGCAACATAGTCTCGGTCTACCCAAGACCGCGGAACTCGACACTTTACTTACTTGGTGTAAGGTCAACAGTGTGGATCTCAAGTCCATCACTGGAATGCAACATAGTCTCGGTCTACCCAAGACCGCGGAACTCGACACTTTACTTACTTGGTGTAAGGTCAACAGTGTGGATCTCAAGTCCATCACTGGAATGCAACATAGTCTCGGTCTACCCAAGACCGCGGAACTCGACACGTTACTTACTTGGTGTAAGGTCAACAGTGTGGATCTCAAGTCCATCACTGGAATGCAACATAGTCTCGGTCTACCCAAGACCGCGGAACTCGA
>Ga0163148_10005794_pt1 | contig 12224 bp, 9 predicted proteins | sample OliLakLV19MP7P2_FD_148606 | JGI IMG/M metagenome (GOLD analysis project Ga0163148, IMG submission 148606) | Freshwater microbial mat bacterial communities from Lake Vanda, McMurdo Dry Valleys, Antarctica- Oligotrophic Lake LV.19.MP7.P2 | ecosystem: Environmental > Aquatic > Freshwater > Lake >... | reverse complement strand
GCACTCTCATGACATTTTTATGACCCTTCATAACATTCAATTGTACATACATCTGAGCCCCCTCACCTGCGTTTCTAACTCACTGTCGTATCGGGCTAATAGCTATCGGAGTGGCTATCTAATCTTATCAGTCTCATATACCAGTACTGTTATCTATTCGGTGTTTCACTACCACTACTACTAAAAGCTTCGCAAAACGACCAAAAGAAAGAAAAAAGACAACTTGAATTTCTTGTACTCATGAAACGGAATTGAACTCTCGCACCAATTCTGCCCATACCGACATCAGCATCAGCTATCCAAAAGATACGACTGCTATTCTATCACATTTGATTATTTAATTCCTGTATCATGACCCCTACGGCTGCCGACAACACGGATATAACACCGCCATCTTCTTCTCGGTCTTTTCCACAACAAAAACTATCACTCCCACACGCCAACCAAGAAGACGAAGACGACGACGACGATTTCGCTCAAGATGGTTCCAAAAACAACAAATCCAAGCGACCAGGTCGAAGAGCCAAGTCTCGCATGACGGAAAAGACTTCTACTTCGTCCACAACAGCAACGAGTACAAGAGCAGGCTTTAGTCCTCACAAAATCTACCTCTTTTTCTTTGTCATGGTTTTCTCCGCCATTTTTAGTATTTATCAATCCTCCTCCTCCTCGCCGTCTATGGGAGAAACCGATTGGCTATCCCAACAACCACTGATATCTCCGGAATTGGGCAAGAACCAGAACGAGGACGTGGACCAATCCAGTCGAAAAATTACAGAACAAGACGAGAATAAAGAATCTGAGGTATTTTCCACCAGTGTCGGAGACAAAGAAACCGACGAAGCAGATGGTGGCGAAAGTGCCGAAGCCATTCGACTCAAATATAAAATGGCCGTCGAAGGAGCCAATAGCGTGTTGGGAAAGAAAAAGGCCGAAGAAAGCGCCGAAGATGTGCAGGTCAAATATCTCTTGGCGTTGCAAGATGCCAACAAGGTATTGGGAAAGAAGCAACCACAACCACCACAACAAAATGGCAACAATTTACAACAACAGCCCAAGGTCAAAGCTCAACAACCAAAACAACGAGCCACCAAAAGGCAACCGGTGGAGGGTGGGGATGAACCCGTCAAAATTGAGAAACCTCTCAATATTGTCATATTGTATGCCGATGATTGGAGACATGATGGTAAGTAAAATATTGTGCAGCATAATGCCAGGTGGCCGATTCTAGCTAGTGCACACTATGTGCACTAACTAGATTTTCGTTTTTCACAACTCAGATTTGGGCATTGCCTCCAATGGAGTCGTCCATACTCCCTTTTTGGATGAACTGTCGAGTCAACATGGAATGCGGTTTACGCACAATTGTGTCACCACCAGTGTTTGTTGGATCAGTCGAGCGACATTGCACACGGGACAATATTATAGTCGACACAAGGCGACACGACCACGCGACAAGGATTGGTACAAAGGATTTGAGGATGCTTATCCGGCCTTGTTGCGAAAAAAGGGATATTTTGTGTCGCATATTGGCAAGTGGCATTCCGCTGACTTTAATGACATCAAGCCTCATTATGATAAAGCCAAGATTTATTACGGACGACATTGGTTTCCTGGTATGTAACACGACATTTGACAGAGTCTTTTTGGGTTGTTTCTTGATTGAAGGTATATTGTTTTCGTTCGTGGAAGCGCTCACAAACCTTAATATTGATTTTGGATCTTCGGGCAACAACGAACTCGGTCACAGGAAATCCAAGTCCCATTCATGTCACGACACGAAATGAAAAGGATGCGGTGGAAATGTTAAAAAATCGACCCAAGGACAAGCCCTTTGTCATGACTGTGGCATTCTTTGCACCTCATTCATGGGATGGCCACCCCGAACAGTATTGTCCTCAAAATGAAACCGAACACTTGTACAAGGACATGAATGTCAAGCCTAAAATTGATATGGAAGCCTCGTACAAACGGCTGCCGAAATTCTTTTCCGAGAAAAATGAGGGACGAACTCGATTTCGACAACGATTTGCTACGCTGGAAATGTACGACAAAATGATGAAGAACTATTGGAGGTACGTCAGCAGAAAGGTGGTCTTCTGGGGGTCGGGGTATTTCGTTAGTGGTTGTTCTCAATCCACCATTTGATTCACATTAATGTCATCAACATCACGCAATAGATTAATCAGCGGGGTGGACGCAGCTTGTGAAAAAGTGTGGAAAGAACTGGAAGCTCAAGGCATTCTCAATGAGACAATGGTCATTTTTTCTACAGATAATGGCTACTATCATGGAGAGCATGGTCTTGCAGGGAAATGGTACCCACAGTAAGTTTGTTTCCTGTTGCTGTTTTTTGTAAAGCGTCTTTTAGGCTAGTGCCTAAATATTTTATGTCTCGTGACCCTTTTCATACTTGCCTCCCATTAGCGAGGAGAGCATACGAGTGCCTCTCATTGTTTACGATCCAAGGATGCCCCCGAACAAACGAGGCACAACTGACGATTCCTTCACACTCAACATTGACCTTGCGCCAACCATTCTAGGCGCCGCCCAGGTACCAAAGCCAGATACCCATCAAGGCAGAGATATATCAGCTTTGTACCTCAAAGGGGGTCCCAAGAATAACGACAATCTATCCCCACCTTGGAGAACAGAGTTCTTTTACGAGCATCCGGTTCATATCCACCAGAATGTCATCCCCGCGTCGTCGGCTTTGGTACGAAAGAATATCAAATATGTCAGATGGCCCAATTTTGATGTCGAGCAGATTTTCAACCTCACCAGTGACCCAGTGGAGGAAGAAGATCAAATACAAAATCCAGACTATGCGAGCCTGATCGAGGAGATGAAAGCCAGGCATGATGAACTTCGAGACACGGTACTGAAAGAACATACCGAGCTTTAAGAGGCGTGACGGAGATACATCCATTCCATGCAAGCTCTAGCTAAGTTACTAACAAATATGTAATTGGGGAATTTTTTTCTGCGCCTTCTCGAGCACCTGTGTGTGGTGTGTGTTCCGGAATGGACTTCATCAACCTTGGGTGTGCATCAAAGTACGAGATTTTCTGAACTGTTGGTCGAGCCAGCCATGTTAACAGGGCCAAAGTAAAGGCAATAAGGCTTTCCCACCTTGCATCTCTCTTCTTCGTCAAAATCGGAGCGACGGCTCTCCCTAAATCTAGGAAAATCGAAGTAGGAGTAGCACACTTTCCCCATATTTTGAAAATTACCTACTACTGTACTAATAGCTAATATTATTAGTCTACTATTTCACCACAGTAGTCTACCAAAACGTGTAGACGACTACCTTAAATAAGTTAAGTAATGGGGTCCCACGATTGCCACGAATGTAAGGAACCTGCGTGCGTCCATTACTCTAACGGTGCAATCTTAACCGCAAACCCAACGGTTATGGCGATTTTAAAAGCTTAATTACTAGAGTACGGAATTGAATTGTACCTTACCACTACTCAACTGTACCATACAGTTACTGGTAGTAGTAATGCTCAACTGTACTACAAAACAAGATTCATCAGAACTATCCAATTCGAAAATAACAGCAACAGCGGGAGATGAAGATGAAGGCCTGATCAGTGATTGCCGACCTTGCCAAGCTTGACGAGTGAATGAGAAACATACCAACTCAAGCAGCTGCTGTTGTAGAAAATGGAGTTGAGTAGTAGTACTGAGAACGAGGACTTCGAGCTGCCTCCAGCTGCTCAAACGAGAATACCAAGTCCTCCATTTTGCGTTAGTAAAAATGCTGAGCCACCACCAGGAGTGGCATTGTCTTTCTCTGGCACCAGTCCTACTGCACAGGCGACGACGACGAGAAATACCACTGCCGGCAGCAACAGTGGTGATGACGAGCTCCAAGCAACTCGAGCCATGGCACGCACGCTTGATCAGAAAGACAAAGATGCCAAACGACCAGCAAGAAAACCTCGGCGACAGAGAAAGCAATCTACAGCTGCTGTAGCATTGCAACCGGGACCGGCAAAATATCCAGACAACGGCTCACGTGCTGCTACTGTAAGGGGACTTGGCAAGAACCGCCCTAAAAGAACTACTGCTGGTGGAGCTTCTTCTGTCTCTAGTACAAATCCGCCTTTTCCACACAGAGGGCTTGCCAAGAACCGACCAAAGAAGAAGACTTCTGCTATTTCCTCTGCTGGTCACAAAATCGCCGTGATCCCATCGGCGGATTGCAGTCAAAGCCATGAGTGGGAAGAGCTACAGTCACCGGGAAGAGACCGCGATGTTGATGAAGAGGCAGCTATTGACGCGGAAGAGGATCCTCAACAGTGCTCTATGGCAGTCGATGCCAAGCAAAGACTGCCTGCAAGCCCCTACGACAGTGTTCCAGGTGCTTTCCCCGGCGATAAGGACGATTATGAATCTGCAAGTGTCGCCGACGGCCCGCCCGGAGAAGGGCAGCAGAGTAACACCCAAGAAGGAGGGCTTCTTGAAGAGGAGGAGAGTATCTCTTTGAGTAACAACAGCATGGAAAATGATGATGACAATCTCTTCCCTGGTGACATAAGCCGAAGAAATGAGTATTTGGTCCTGGCCAGACTTGTTTCCGACAAATCTTCCGCCGTTATCGAGGCCACGCCTGTTGACGACAAAAGCAATTTTTTCCAGAGCCGAACTTGCTACGTGGTCCTTGCATGTGTCTGCATGGTTATGGTGGGAGTGGCTGTGGCAATTACAGTAGTTCTGCGTGCAGTTGAGACAACGTTATCTCCCACTACCACCACCCCCACAGTTTCGCCGTCCTTCGCACCAACGGCCTTCCCGACCTCTTCGCCCACACACATATCACAGACAGAGGGTGCTGCCGCATTGCTCCGGCAACTCAATGCTACGAATCTGACCATCACCACAGTTGCAGACGATTACGAAGGAACATCGCCGCCGTCAAAGGCCTTGGCATGGCTTCTATTGGATCCATCTCTGGAGTTAATGCCCGACCAAGAGAAGCTGCAACGTTTTGTTTTAGCGACTCTGTTCTATTCCACAGAAGGAGAACAATGGGAAAACTCCGATAATTGGATGGGGTATCGAAGTAACGAATGTATTTGGTGGATGACCGAAGGATTCGACGCATGTAACTCGGACAATGACCTGACAGGTCTGTCCGTGACGAACAATCAACTCAATGGGACCCTACCACTCGAAGTATCCCTCCTCGCAAACACATTATCTGCACTGGACATCTCCCGGAACGGGTTAACTGGAACAGTTCCTGTGGATTGGGGTGCCTTGACACAATTACGTCATTTGAATATCAGCCATAACCAAATATCTGCGTCCAACGCGACCTCTTCTAACGGTTCATTGGTATTTTGGCCTCCAGAGCTAAGTAAGCTAGAAAATCTGAAGGAAATGGATGCAAGTTTCAACAACATCTCTGCACCCTTCCCCGCTCTACTCTTGGCACAAAAAGGACTGCACGAGTTGAACTTACAATCCAACAGGTTTTGGGGCACAATACCGAAAGAGATAACTCGGGGACTAACGCATCTGGATATCAGCTCAAATGCACTTGAAGGACCCCTGCCAACAGAAATGGGCCGCTTGACAAACCTTTGCCATTTGGATCTATCACGAAACAATATCTCGGGTACGCTTCCCTCACAGCTGGGCCTTCTCTGGCCACTCGATTGCGGATCCCAAGATGTGAGATCCCTAGTTGGGAGTGATCCAGTGGCACCAGCACAGTTAAATCTCTCGCAAAACTCTCTTTCCGGGCCGATACCGGCAGAACTGTTTGGGCCGGCTTCATTTTTGCAGATTTTTGATATGGGGGGAAATTCGTTTACCGGCACTCTCAGTACGACGCTCTGGCTCACACCAGAACTACGTTCATTTAATGTGAGCGGCAATCTCCTTTCTGGAGTGATTTCGAGTGACCTTGGAACTTCAGGGTTAGGGTTGTCTACATTGGATTTATCACGTAACAATATCTCAGGTTCCCTCCCAACCGAACTCGGTCTTTTGAGAACACTGTGTGATCTGGATGTTTCAAGCAATTCTATCGGAGGGACAATCCCAACAGAGCTTGGAAAACTGTGCCGCCTGTACTCATCAGAGGAAATTGACTTTCCATTCGCGCTTCGTTTTGGTTTCTTTGACGGAACGACCCGCTTCTTATTTTCGGATGAGGAGCTCGATGGACTCCTGTATGAGACCAAGCGCTTCTTCACTGATCTATTTCAAGCAACTTATCCGAATTTTCGATACCTAAACATTCCTCGCAGTGATTCAGGGTTCGAGTTGGAGCTCGTGGGGCTTGGAAGTGATGTTCCAGTTAGGCTGAACCTCCCAGCAAAATTATCCTTCAGCCCGGGTACGTGGCTTTCTAAATCATTGGCTTACAAACCGTCGTTTGGGCCCTCGGAAGCGCCAACCTCACGTCCTTTTTCACTATTGTAATCCGAGACAGATGCCCCCCCTCCGTCCACTCCCGAGCTTTTTGGGGTACTGGAAGCTGCAGATTATGAAGAGTATATCCTGGAATATGTTTGGAAGGCTGAACCCCAAGAATCTAGTCTTTTCTTTGACGTCCAAAGGGTGGAACTTGAAGCAAAAGCAGTGGAAGACAACAAAAAAGGGGTGCCGAAAGCTGTGCACTTAAATTTATCCTTCAACAGCCTCTCTGGAACCATTCCTTCAGAATTAGCAACTCTTGCTATATCAGTTCCATTAGTTTCGCTTCACTTGCTCGGCAACAACTTCACAGGTACACTTCCAGTGGAATTTTGTTCGTGGCTTTGTTCGTCGTCATGGAACAGCGACAACAACACGTTCGGTGGCACTGTGGATGCTGGTAGCATTCAAGTGGATTGCGCACAAGTTGTGTGCCCTTGTAATTGCACTGTTGGCGGAGATGTCATACAAGGAATGCAGAGCAACACAACGAGTGGTGTCGAGTTTGTGCCAATGCGGAAGCCCGGCCTCCTCATCGAGGACAAGGTGGATACTACGAAAGACACAGTGAAAAAAAAGCAAGGCAATGCTGCGCATCACAATAACATCTTTTCTCATAACTAGCTCATCCATAGCATGCCCCATGCGGCAATCCCACAGAAACAGAAACATTGCAATGAGTCGAAGGTCTTTCATACTGATTTGCCTCCTGTTCAGCAAACAAAATGCATGCACTTCCGAGCTTATTATTTGGCAAGCACGCTTCAACTTGATCCCATCATAATCTATTCTGCTACAATAATTTACTTTAAGCCCCACCACGTGCTAGAAAATGTGTTTACAACAAATTTGACTGGTCATGGGAAGCTGTCGATGGATCCACTTGTCCTACCAGTAGTAGCTAGACAAGAACGAGTTGATAACGTGTCAAAAGGCAGGGCTGGAAAAGTTGGCATGGGCGTGAAAGCTAGAGGTGCGCTGCCTCTTTTGAAAGGTCAAAAGGACGTCTACGACTACACACAGGCAAAGCATCGAAAAGCTCAGGTTGATTGGCAGCCCTCTGGGTTACAAACTGAGAATGCAAAGAGTCATTACCTGTTTAATGTTACAGAAGCTGTTGCATCTATGCTCTATGCTTGCGGGATGCTTTCGAGTTGACATTGAACCCGCCGCTAAGCAAGCGTACCACCTCCAGCCCGTCCTTGTTTTCTTGCTACAAACCCACTATTACCAGTCACTGGAACTTCCCGTCGACCTGCTTCCTATCCGTTTGATTTTGAGCTCTTCCCCTGTCACAGTGTTCCATTGATGCCATGCAACGGAACGATGCTTCGCCATGACTCGCAAGGGAATCGACTCCTGGTCAAAGGACGTTCCGTCGCTGCGGCGGGGACGAGCAGATGCTTCCGAGGGCATTGTACAAAATAGTGCATGTGCTGCCCGGATCCACTCATCCTCCTGCGTCAAACCTTCACGGGTCAAGTCCGGGACAGGGATACTGTGTTTGATCATAAGCTGCTTCTCTAGGACCTCCAAGTCGGCGGTGTCCAGCCTGCCCGAAAAAACAGCGATTTCTGCAATGGCGCCCTCTCCCTCGCCACCAGATCCTTGCCCGAAACATAGAGTCATGTCAAAACAGTGATCTGAACCGATTGTAAGCCCATCCAACATTGCTCGAGGCCCTGCTCTTTGTCGACCGCGAGGACTTCGTTTGGGACCAGCGTCTTCTTTTTTCATGTCTGTCTCGCCTTCCACGCTCTGATTGGATGACGACTTGGAGTTGTCTTGGTGATGAATCTCGCAGGACAAGATTTCTGGAACTCCATCGACGCGCAACGTACTGTATGTCTTGCCATCAAACACAGCCGAATAACAATGCCAAACGCCTGGGATGCGCGACCCTCGCAGTATTCTTTCTGCTTCGTTGTCTTCCTCGTCGTCTTCGTCATCATCCTCGCCGTCATCCGTGTCGTCCACTCGTAATGTCTCCGAATCCTCCTTGGAAACGCCAGGGCCGCCTTTGGTGTTCTTATCCACATCATCGCCCCCATCTCCGTTACCATCACCACCCGATTCGCCGCCAAATCCACAAGGGTCTGAATTGTCATTAAATATGCAAGTGCAGCGATTCAACCAACCATTTTTTGTGGCATTAGACCGTCGAGTACCGCTATTGCTTCCCGCCAAATCAGAGCTACTATCTTCCGAGTAATCATCTTCCGACTCCTCTTCTGAATCATTTAATTCATCAACCGACAGCTGTTCTTCCAAAGGGGTTTTCCGTGCTTGCGGCGGATCGCGACTGCCAGAACTTGGCGCCGCCGCCGCAGCAGCAGCAGTTCCATTATTCGTAGTCGCGTTCGCACTATTTTCCTTGTCCTTGTCATTGCTACTTTTATCATTATTATTATCGCCGCCGCCGCCGCCGCTGTTGTTGTTGTTGCTGCCAGTATTTCGATTTCCAGAAGGTTGACATTCCCATGGATCTGTGGCCATACAAATAGGACTCATCTCGGACATTTCCGCCAGGGCCGTATCGGGATACAAATGTCCCAATTCAAAGCGATGTTTCAATCCGGAACAAAAACATCCATCTTCCGTGGCAATTCCCACCACCAGAATGGTGACCGGTTCTCCAATGGGACCACAGGCAAAGCGTGGTGTGAAGAATCGCACCGCATGTTGTTCGTTGGCATTTAAAAACTGCACCACGGGACACGCATTGGGTTCTCGATCCACGACCTGCGGCAATACGGTCAATTGCAATTGCCGCCGCCATTGCTTCCACTGACGTATTTTGCGTTGTCGTTCTTCCCACTTGATGGTTTGTACCATTTGTTGGTCACCACTACCTTCTTTGCTGTTGTTGCTGCTGCTGTTGCCAGACGTGTGTTGTTCCTGTTGTTCTTTGGTAGGATTCTCCCAACACAGACAATATCCTTCCGGACGTGCCAAGGTCGCACCTCGGACCGCAATGGTCGTTTGTGTGCGATTTTGGGGTAGATTTTCCGCAGCAGCAACAGCCGCAGCGTCATCGCCATCCTTACTATCTCTGGACCAGGCTAATTCCAAATCCAAATATTGATGATACTTGGCTTCGTCTGGTTGTTGTTCCATCAAGGATGCTTCCACGAGAATGGATTGTACTTGTTGCAAAAGGGCCCGGACAAAGAATTCCGCATATCCAAAGGGATACAAGACATCCATGACCTTGCGGTATCCTTGCCATTCATGTGTGACATAAATACCTTGATCAGCAAAGGATACGACCTTGGTTTGCTTGCCATGACCACGTGCCCAGGATTGTGTTTTGGGGGCTTGTTCCAACCGCGGAGCATGTCGTTGAATGTTCATCTTGACCATGGCTTTTTGAGCTTTCGATATCGACGATGCAGATTGGTTCTTTTTACTACTATTGGGATTGTTGCTGTTGTTGGTAGTGTTGGTAGTGTGTCCGGGATAGGCACTACTATTATGATGATGATGATTTTGAGTTTGTGTATTGTGCCGACAGTGTTTATGAAGATGTGCATTCGAAGGAACCATGCGCGCCAGGGAATGTCGATCATCGTCAAATTCATCCGAAGAAGAATTCTTGTTGTTGTCTCCTTCATTCTCCGATACTTGTTGCTCGGCATCCAAATCCAAATCTTGAATTCCTTCGGGAGCAAACCAAGCCGCACAGAATGTTTCATTGTTGTTGTTGTTGTTGCTTGCTTTTTTGGTGTGGTTCTTGGCTGCCTTTTTGTTGTCATCCTCGTCGATGGTAGTATCGGACGAGGGCGCGGCTTCCAAAGCAGGAGACCAACCCACTTGCGTTTGATGAGCACTACTCGTATCTGTCTGATGATCACTGCTGCTCCATTGATGGACACGGAGCAGCTGCGAGGCCATAGAAGGCAATAGCAACAAGGGAGTCGACGGCTTGACCTGCAAGGTGGCTTCTTCCAAAATCACTTTGGAGACCACTTGTCGCCATGTCCGGCACACATTCGACAAGTTGGCAAGCTCCACGTTCGATGTCGTTGCATGCAGAAGTATCCATCTCAAGGCAACACTAGGGATCACTGTGCCACTGTCGTCGCTGTTCTCGGAAGGCTCGGCCATGCTTTTTGTTGCTTTTTAAAGGACTGTAGTAGGGTTGGTTTGTCGAAAGCACGGTCTGACAAAGCAACGCCAAACGGTACAAAATGCAGATGAACTGACGCTTTTTCAAGAAGCGAGATCTGGTGTAGGAGTTGCTGTAGCAGTAATGCTTCTCGGTCTGTCCTTGTGACAAGAGGGTGAGTGAATGAATGAATGAATGGATGAATGAACGAATGACCAATCAATCAATGAAATGGAATGCAACCGATTCCCAAAAAGTAAAAGATGCGGCAATTAGTATCGATTGCAGGACCTCTGAGTGTGTGCTCTACACTAGCTACTCTGGTAGCTATCTATTCTGTGGTCGTATGATCAGATGGGTAAAGGGACGGAGATTGGATGTAGCTACCATCCAAACAGCCGAAAAAATCATTCGCTTCGTTCATGTACGAGTGCAGCACATGACGTGTACTAGTACGTCGTCGTACAATTGTACCGGCAGTACTAATAGCTGGCTAGCTGGCTAGTAGCTAGCTAACTACTGTGGTAGCTAGTAGCCACCAGCTAGATAGCTAACTCTAGCTAGCTAACTACTGTAGCTAGACTACTAGCTAGCTAGTAATGCACGGTAACAGCGAGAGCTAACCGGTCATCTTTCTGGTCTTCATCTGTTCCATCGCAACCTTGCAATCCTGGAAAATCAACAGAACATGTGTGCGTTACAAGCGGCTCTGTAGCCTGGTACCATTTAATTTCAGATCCTCCACAGCTCACTGAAGAAATTACCTGTGTGAAAAGACATGCAGAACTACAGTAGACTGACTACCAGTGCCCTACTACAACTACTTGAGTAGGTAGTACATTTAAGTAGCTACTCCTTCCAATCAGTCCACAAAGAAACAAGTGGGGTGTCAAATTTCCCCAAATGCTGTGGTTGTGACTAACTTTTGAATGGGATGCAAGATCTGAAACATGTGCAAAAGAATGAGATTTATGCATGTGTCAACAGAGCAGCACTGCTGCACTGCTGGTGGAACACATGGACCATGATGCCGCACTGGTAGGACACAATGCCTACAGCTAGCTGCACCTACCTTGGAGCAGCTAGCAGAGACACTGACAATGATTGTTAAGTTGGTGTCGTGGCTGTCAGCAGAAAAAAATCAGCTAAGCATTGCTATGAAACAGCTAGCAAGCTAAAAGTGGAACTGCTGCTACAAGCTACTGATGAGGCACTGGTCCAAGGTCAACTTGGTGTTAAATGAATTAAAAGCAAAGACAGTTGGCTACAAAATTGCACAACAAAGTGAAATTGTCAAGCAACAATCAAGAACAAATTTTGCCACAATTGTCAACTCTTGCTCAATAGCAACAACAATCTGCAGCATTAAACTGCATCATAATAAGCTGTTAGTGAGCTTATCCGGTATGGATTGTAAGACAGCATTACCACAGGGGTGGCACAATGGATCTTCTGCTTTTTACTTCACTTCATTATTAGAGCTGGGGTTCATCAAGAGGTCTGATTTTCTTCTTTCCCGTAGATGAGGTAGACGCATAGCTGCTCCACGAGTAACGACGACGACACATTGCTGCATCTGCGCAGCTTTGTCAACTTTGTGCCAATCAAAAAGCACGGCGAAACCAGCGGATCAGGAGGAAGAGCGTTCCGGGAATTAAGGGAAGGCACGATCTGTCGGAGT
>Ga0163148_10005792_pt1 | contig 12227 bp, 4 predicted proteins | sample OliLakLV19MP7P2_FD_148606 | JGI IMG/M metagenome (GOLD analysis project Ga0163148, IMG submission 148606) | Freshwater microbial mat bacterial communities from Lake Vanda, McMurdo Dry Valleys, Antarctica- Oligotrophic Lake LV.19.MP7.P2 | ecosystem: Environmental > Aquatic > Freshwater > Lake >... | reverse complement strand
GAGGACCGCGCCGCACTCTGCCACCTGTGGTCTTCGCTTCCTGCTTGGCCGAATACTGCGGTCGCGTTGATATCGGGGGGAGGACGCTGTCATTTGAACAGGTCGCCTACGGCCCCGGTAGTCCTGGGCAGGTATTTCGTCTTTCCGAGAACGCACTCACAGACCTTTTGGAAGATGTCGAAGCGCTGACATCGGGTGCAATCCGGTTCGGCATGACCGCAGGGCTTCGCCAAGTGCGTCTCGCTGATTCAGTCCCAGCCCCCTTGTCGCTCCTCAAGAAACACTTCAAGCGGAGACCTCGCCATGCCGCTCGCTGAGCCTCTCCGTGCCCGACGCCACGCATTCCGACGTTCGACGAACGTCGCAGCCGACAGCGTTCGGCAACAAATCACAATTGACTACATCGCGTCTCCCTGTGCATGTCGAGCCCTCGACAGAGTCGTCAGCGGATTCAACGACCCAGGGCTAGGTCGCGCGTGGACGATCACTGGCCCCTATGGCACAGGCAAGTCGGCATTCGTTTTGTTCGCTGCCGCACTCTTGGCAGGAAATCGGCACCCGTTGTACGCAGCGATGGGTTCGTCGCTGAGAGCCTCAGACGCGGCGCTGCACGACCGCTTGAAGCGAATCGTGACCAGTCGAGGAACCTTGCTGCCCGTACTAGTCAGCGGCGCTTCTGAGTCCATTCGTGACGCCGTCAGACACGCATCAATCACGGCCTTGGACTCCTGTAGGTCCGCTGCCGCTCGCAGGCTTCGGTCGCAGTGGATGTCAGATGACGGCCCAGGCAAGTTCGGCAGCCCGGTCGAGGGACTTCTGAAGCTGCACGAGTGCGTTCTGGCCCACGAGGAAGGTGTGGCAGGCACGCTCGTGGTGATCGACGAACTTGGCAAGTTGCTCGAGTTCGCAGCCAAGAACCCCGACCGCTCCGATGTCTATGCCCTACAGGAACTCGCCGAGGCCGCATGCCGCACATCCTCGCCGATGCTCTTGTTGGGCGTTCTTCACCAAGACTTCTCCGCCTACGCACAGGGACTACCCGCTCGTGATCGCCAAGAGTGGGAGAAGATCCGCGGCCGGTACGAAGACATCCTATTTGATGAACCTGCCGACCAGATGCTGCGACTACTGGCTCGTTGTGTCGAGAGCGACGGTCCAACAGGGCTCGATGAGCCCATTTGGAATCGCACGATCGGTGCGACGCAGAAAGGCGGCGCGATCCCGCGAGGACTTGGCAAGACTGAAGCGATCGAGATTCTCGGGAGGTGTTGGCCACTGCACCCCGTGACCGCTGTAGTGCTGGGCTCAGTGTTCAAGCGATATGGTCAGAATGAACGCTCTGCATTTGCCTTCGTTCAATCGAGCGAACCGTTCGGACTTCGCGACTTCGCCGCTCGCCGTACCGCCAGCCCCTCAGGAATGTACACGCTGGCCAACCTATTTGAGTACATGACCTCAACGCTGGGCGACAACCTGTTGAGCAATCGCGATGGAAAGCGGTGGGCAGAGGCGATCGACCTCGATCGTCGGCTGGTGGACGGTGGACCCGAGATTGTCACAGTATTCCGCACGATCGCGATGCTGAGCATCATTGGCAGATGGCACGACTTGGCAGCGACCACGGTGAACGTGGAGCTTGCGGTCATGCCAGCGCTCGACGCGAAGGCTGCCGCGGCTGCCATCGCGGATTTGCGAGCACGGTCTGTCGTCGTTCTCCGGAAGTTCAATGACACGCTCGCGCTGTGGGAGGGCAGCGACGTGGACATTGAGTCCAAGCTGAGCGCTGCACGCGCCTCGCTGCCCCCCTCACTTGATGTCGCCGAGGCGCTGACACGGTTCTTCAAGCCGCGTCCGGTGATCGCTAGGCGGCACTCGTTTGAGACGGGGACCTTGCGGGTGTTCGCAATCGACTACGTGAATCCACAACAAGTGGTGTCAGCGGTGACCCGAGTCTCACGAGGCGATGGGCGAATACTGGTACTGCTCGGGGATGACACGAGCCACACAAGTCCCCTGACGTCCGACGCCGAAGCGGCTCGCTCCCCCGCGGTTGTCCTCGCGGTTCCCGCTAACTCGCGAGAGCTCGCAACATTGGCTCGGGAGCTCGCCGCCATCGAGGTGGTACGAAAGGGAACGCCCGAGCTTGCGGGAGATTCGACAGCACGTCGAGAGTTGGATGCTCGGGAATCGGAAGTGCGTCGGCGGCTGGCGAGTGAGGCATCTGTGACGTTGTTCGGCAACGCTCGGGACGGCATAACGCGGTGGTTTATCGGTGGGAAGTCGGTCCAGGTGCGCGATTCCAAGGAGTTGAACGAGCAACTGTCCGGTGTCTGTGACTCGGTGTTTGCGGCAGCTCCGATCATCCGGAATGAGATCATCAATCGCATGGTGCTGTCTTCGTCCGCAGCCGCTGCACGTCGGAATCTCATAGAGGCGATGATCGCTCGCCCGGACGCGATCGAGCTCGGCATTGAGGGCAACCCCCCAGAGCGGAGCGTGTATCTCTCTGTGTTGCGTGAGCTGGGGCTACACACGACCGTTTCAGGCGCGTGCCGATTTGTCGCCGATCCGCGTCGTGCAAAGAACAATGGCGGCGCGTTGCTCCGAGGGATTCACGAGTTCTTCAGCACCGCGGAGACCGAAAGAAAGTCCGTCGCGGCCTTCTTTGACGCGTTGAGGTCGCCTCCCTATGGCCTCCGCAATGGCGTGCTCCCTGTCATTCTGTGCGCGGTGCTTCAGGCCTGCGAGTCGGAGATCGCGCTCTATGAGGACGGCGCATTCCTTCCCCAGCTGTCGATTGAGTCCTTCGAGCGATTGATGAAGACGCCGGAGTGCTTTGCCATTCGCCGATGGCGGGTGTCTGGTGTTCGCGCGGCGGTGTTTCAACAGATCGCATCCATGCTCGGTACGCCTGGAGAATCGGGCCGCGTCGGACGGGACCAAGTGCTTGACGTAGTGAAGCCGATGCTCCGTTTCTACCGCAAGCTGGACCAGTACAGCCAGACGACCCGGTCTCTTTCACCAGAGGCGACCGCGATCCGTGCCGTACTTTCGACCGCGACGGAGCCAGACCAACTTCTGTTTGCAGAACTGCCACAGGCATGCGGTATTACGCCATTTGACTCAAAGAGCCGTGGCAGAGATCGTGACGTTGCTCGGTACTTGACTGTTCTCCAGCAATCGCTCGGTGAGTTACAGCGGGCCTATGACGGTCTGCTGTCATCTGTTCAGGGCGCTCTATCGGAAGCGTTCGCAGCACCTTCGGCTTTGCCGGAGCTGCGGACCTCGATGGTGTCGCGTGCTCGTGCGATCGAATCGGTCGCGGTAGACCCCGAAATGCGAAGTTTCGTAGTGCGGATACTGGAAACCACCACTGATGATCGGCAATGGGTCGAGTCGCTTGCAGCCTTGTTGGTGTCCAAGCCTCCGCCCGCGTGGCGAGACGAAGATCGTGCTCGCTTTGAGGTGGCGTTGGCTCAGCGCGTTCGACGCCTTCGATCCCTGGAGGTTGTTGCACGCGAGCACGCCTCAGCACCCGACAGCGGCCCCGGCAGCATGACGTTCCGCTTGGCGGTCGCGGGGTCGGCCTTGAAGGATCACGAGGTCGTGCTCCACGTTTCCAATTCCCAATCTGCGGATGTGTTCGAGTTGGCGAATGCCCTACACTCCCATCTCATCGCCTTGAAGAACGGATACTCTCACGGCATTGTCCTTGCAGCGTTGGCGCAGCTCGTAGATCAGGTCATCGGTTCAGAGGCCGGCGTAACCGCCGCTACCGGAGGTGTTCGATGAAGCCACTCCGTCACATCGTTTCGCTTTCCGGCGGCAAAGACAGCACCGCACTCGCCATCTACCTGAGGGAGCGAGTGCCGTCAGCAGAGTACGTGTTCTCCGACACTGACAAGGAACTCCCAGAGACCTATGAGTACCTTGAGAAGATCGAGGCGTTTCTCGGCAAACCGATCGTGCGGTTGAAGTCCGATCGCGGATTCGACCACTGGCTCCAGATCTATGGTGGCATGCTCCCGTCATCGAGTAGGCGCTGGTGCACAAAGGTCTTGAAGATCAAGCCCTTCGAGAAGTACATCGGTGATGACCCCGTGAAGATGTACATCGGCATCCGTGCCGACGAGAACCGCGGCGGATATCGCCCGAGCAAGCCCAACATCCAGCCTGTCTATCCGTTCATTGAGGATGGTCTCGCGCTCGCCGACATCCACCGCATTCTGGACGAAAGCGGGATCGGCTTCCCGAGCTACTACTCCTGGCGGACTAGGTCTGGGTGCTACTTCTGCTTCTACCAGCGCAAGCACGAATGGGTCGGACTCAAGGAGCAGCACCCCGCATTGTTCGAGGAGTCCAAGAAGTACGAGAAGATCGATCCCGAAACAGGCCAGAGATACACCTGGAGCGAACGGGAATCCCTCGGGGAACTTGAACAGCCAGCGCGAGTGGAGGAGATCAAAGCCAAGATGACGCGCCTGACGATCTCAGCGGTCGGCGCGAAGAGCAAAGCCCTTGTCGATGTTCTGGACGACTCCGACGATGACGACGACAACATGCCGTGCTCCTTTTGTCATGTGTAAGTTCGGTTAGAATGACAGCAACAGTCACACCATGCCCTCATGAGTCACCGGACACCCATCACCGCTTGGCACGCGTCCACCGTCCCTGCTCCAGGGAAGGAGAGCGAGCGTGCCGCACAAGCCTATCTTTGTGGGGATCGGAGAGGAGCAGAGAGGATGTGGCGACCGCGTGTCTGATCAATCCGCTAGAACCAGGGGTCACAGTTGGCTGAAGTTCCTTCGCCACTACGGGCCGGTCCCGCGGGCGGACAACATGTTCGACGAGACGCTTCAACGCCTCGCCCGTCGCCTGCAGATTGCACCGATTGATTTTCAGCATCCAAAGCAAGCAGAGATCGTTGCCTGTTTCAACAAGACATCTCCCGATCCTGTTTCCGTGATCCTCACCGGAACCGCAGGGGACGGCAAGACACACCTCTGTCGGCAGGTCTGGCAATCCATGGGCGGCGGTGAGGATGACTGGGCATCGAACAATCCCCACCTGATCATCGAGGCCCGTTATCCAAGTGACCGGCGTATATGGCCGGAGCCCGATGACCCAAGCCTCTATCGCCGCGTTACAGTTCACTTCATTCGTGACCTGAGCGGCTGGGCACCGCAGCAAGGCGCCGAGTGGGACGCAGGCAAGGCAGCACTGCTCCAGCGTTTTTGTCACGCCCTGTTTGATGCAGACGCGGACGAGATATTCCTCATCGCGGCGAATGACGGCCAACTCATCGAGTCCTTCCGACGGATGGATGGCACCTCCGCGGTACTTCGGGCGAGACAGGTCTTCGAGGACCTCCTGGTTGAGGATCGACAGAAACAGGCAGGCGTGCGATTGAAGTTCTTCAACTTGAGCCGCGCCAGCTCTGCAGATTTGTTTGATCGGGCGATTGAGCAGTTCCTCGCACATTCCGGTTGGGACGACCTCAAACAGGGAGTGCCAGCAGAAAGCGATGTCTTCGGTCCCAAGTGTCCGATTCGGCGGAACTACGACCTGCTAAGCACACCACTGGTCCGAGCCCGCTTGCGATCGCTCCTGGAGTTGTGTGACCACAACGGTCTGCATGTGCCCGTCCGACAGATTCTGCTGCTGCTCACAAATGCCGTGCTCGGGCACCCCGACGTCGGCCAGCACCTGATGCTGCCGGCCGATGTGCCGAAAGTCATTGCCGCCGGCACCGTGTCCAAGGCCAGCATCTACAACAACATCTTCGGGGCCAACCTATCCGATATTCGCCGTCAAACGATCACGATCTTCGACTTCTTGGAGCGGTTCCAGGTCGGCTACGAGACCTCCAATCGAATCGACAACTTGCTCATCTTCGGAGAGGGCGACGACCATCTCGGTGGGCATTTCAGCGAGCTCATTCAGAAGGACGCGTTTTACGGTGCCGATGAACGCTACTACGCCGCCAAACACGAGTACATCGAAGGCACAACCGAAGACGATTCAAAGGACAGCGACTTCCTGCAACTGCTCGTGGCGCAGCGACGAGGCCTCTTCTTCAAGATCCCGAAGGAGGCCGAACAGGAGCAGCATCTGTGGGAGCTCACGGTGTTCAGGTTCGCCGGGGAGTACCTCGACGACGTGCTCGCAGTGCTGAAGGCGGACGGCGCGGTGAAGCGCCCGATCGTGTCGTCATTGGTGAAGGGACTGAATCGCGTCTTCACGGGAATGCTCATCAACAGTGACCGCGAGCTGTTCCTCGCCACCAGCGGGAATTACTCCCAGGCCAAAGTGAGCCGCATTCTGATTGAGCGCGTATCAGTCGAGCCGAGCAAGGGCGAGAGGGTGTGCGTGCGCCTTGACCCTGCGAACGGGCGGGCACTGCTGTCGGTGTTCTTCACGCCCGACAACCATGTGGACCTCAACCTCACCCTCATCCGCTACGAGTTTTTGCTTCGCATCGCCATCGAAGGTGCGCTGCCCGCAAGCTTTTCAAGGGAGTGCTACGAGGACTTGCTGGCGTTCAAGAGCCAGCTGATCGCGGCGTACACGAAGCGGCAAGCGAAGGAACCACCGCCCTCGGGATCAACGATTGCCCTTACGCTCCTGTCGCTCACCGAGCTTGGAACGCCCGATCCTCGAGCAGTTGAGATTCTTCCATGAGTGCTCTACTTCAACCTCTCCCGCCGCCCGAGAGCTTCGAGCAATCATCCTCGATGTGGGTTGACGAGGCAATTTGGGGCCACCGTTTGTACGATGAGCAGCTGCCCTGGTTTGTCTTTCTTGAGTTCCTGAATGTGTTCGCTCACGAGGAGCAGAAAGGCCGTGCTTTCGACGAGCAGGGTAAGCCCAACGAACTGAAGTACCGGGCTGCTCACCGTCTGTATCTGCGGAACATCCTCTTCAACAACCCGCACCTTCCTGACATACGCCTCGCCTACCCAAACGACTCCAGCCAATGGGATGAATGGCTGCGTCGAATGAAGTCAGCGGCGACCGGTCTGAACCATCCGGATTTTGGGTTTCTGAAGGGTCATTTCCATTCGTTTGAGGACTTCAGTGAGATCGTCTCCCTGGTGCGATCCACGAGTCTCGAAGTGAACAGCAATAAACGCTGGACTTCCAAGTTCGTGTTCCCATACGGGCGCGGCTGTCTCTACGAGGACTTGGACAACAGTGCTTCCACGAACGACCGTCGGTTCTTCGGAAGGACCGGGGAGCTTCTCTACTTGATGCTCTGTCGCACGGCGCGCAAAGAGGAACTGTTGGCCGCGCTCAGGCGTCGGTTCGCCGCCTCGGACACGACCTGGGACTCAATCATCAAGTGCCTTCAACCGGCCGCTGACGAGGACATGAGCGGAGAGCGGGCCAACGCGTTTCTGCCGTACACGAGCCACCCATGCTTCGACGACCTCGCCGATGATTGGCTCGCCGTGCTGCAGTTGAACATCCCCGGCTATGACGTGTATCCGCACCTGGTAAACCTCGCTGGCCTGCATGTGGTGAAGTACCAGCTGTCTGTGGCACGACAAGTCCTGGGTGAATCTACGCCTCTCAAGATGATCTGCGAGGTCGTTGCGCCGAAGAAGACGCTGGTCCGGGAGGTGTCCTGCGACCTGTATCAATCGAACAACCTGCTGCCCGCGCGGGCTGTGGAGTCGTACATCGCGAGCATTGAACGGTCGGAGGAGTGGCAGAAGGCGATTGTGGAAAACGGCGCGTTCGAGAAGTGCAGGCGCATTCTCGCAGCGAAGGTGCGGTGGGGAGAGGAGTACGACGGCCCCGCAAATGCGGCTGAGTTGATCGGTCGCCTTCGCCAAGACGCGATGAAGCGGCATCGCCAGCACGTTGCGAACATCCATCGCAACTACGGGCGGGAGATCGGATTGGTGTCGAAGCGTGGAACGGTGAAGCTGCGCTATGCTCCCACCGATGGGCTTCTGAAGACGCTGTTATTTGCCAATGTCGAGAAGCGGATCGAGCTTCACCAGTTCTTGGACCGGCTGCACACCCGATACGGGCTCGTCTTCGGGGACAAGGAAGCCGAACAGGTGCTCTCGAAGGACGAGTTCGACAAGAAAGCGTTCCAAGGCAATTCTCGCCGGCTCGAACAGCGCCTTGGCAGCCTTGGTTTGCTGCGCCGCTTGTCAGACGGTTGCGCTTACGTCGTCAATCCCTTTCACGGGGAGGCGCGATGACCAGCGACCAACTCATCGGGAAAGTGGTGGCGAGCTACCTGCGTGACCGCCTTGCGGACGATGACTCGACAGGCGTCGCTCGTTACCTGCTCGACTGTTTGAGCGCCGACCAGACTGCGGAGGTGGCAAGGACCATACTCGATGACGCATCCTTGGCCATGCTGGTCGAGATCAAGCTGCCGATGCACTTCGTTGGTGGGCACGGGCTGCCCGCGGATGTGCTCACGAATGAACGGACGACGTACTTTCGCAACGCGGCGTGCGCCAAGTCTGCGTTGCTGGTGGCCAACACCGGGGATGACGAAGAGCAGTCCCTGAAGGAACTCGTTCCCATCGGGGCACTACAGATATGTGAACATCCGGCACTGTGGGTCAGGTGGGCGTCGGAGGGACTACCGATTCTGGAGGAACACCAGCATTGGTGGACGAAGGCCCTTGAGGGATTGCGTGAGGTGCGGCAGTTCGCCCTGGACCGGTTTGCTGAGTATCTCCTTCAGACGCGTGCTGCCATTGAAGACGGGCAGCCGGTGCTCGCGGCGTTGGGAGTCGCACTGCCAGCGCTTCGAGTGCCTAGGGATACGGCATTCGCATCCTCACTGAACGTGAAGAACGCTGGACACACGTCAAGGTGGAAGGGGCTGTATTCCCAGGTCTTCAAGAGGCGTGCCTGCTACCTGCTCAAGCAGACACCCGCGCAGTCGATGCTGCTGGAAGACGAGTTGACGGCCGCGTTCATCAAGGTGAAGGACTCAATCCCGGACGCCATTCATCCAACAATACAGGCATTCATCGCGGCTGAGAGCGGGTGGAACGGTCATGCCGCCGAGTTGGCGCGCTGCGAGTGGGAGTTGGTAAAGCCACTGTTCGATGGATTGAAGAAGGAGAAGTTCAATCTCGGCAAGGTCACGATCGAGTTCTACGACGAACGCGACGAAGGGCTGCTGACCCTGGACGAGCGCGAGTACCTCGTGAACATGCGGGACGGTGGCCGCACCGAGGCTCAGGACGAGGACGAGGAGTTCTATCGACGCCATCGAAATGAGCTCAAAGAACAGCCGGCGCTGAAGTCCAAGTGGGATAGGTTCATCTTCGGAACCCCCATCGAGACGGAGGATTTTCTTTTAGGCATCGCACTCTGTCTTGAGTGGTTGTTCGACCAAGACATGCCGTCATCGAAGCGCCGCCTGAAGATCACGTGCGACCGTCGCACGAGGAGAGATCTCAAGGAGCTCAATGAGGATGCTGGTCTGTACTTCGCGCGGCGCTTTCGTGGCTTGAAACAGCTCTTCGGAAACCGGGTGTCCTGGGATGTCGGAGATCTGATGATCTTCGATGCTCTGGCCGATCAATGGCGGAGGGCGACGAAGTCCTACGTCAACAAGTCCACAGCGAGGTCGGCTCTCCAGTTGAAGTTCTTCCTGGAGTTAGAGGTTGAACTCTCCTCTGGGACAACCGAGACGACGTCCAAGCAGATGGTGTGGAACTACGATCCCAACTCCATCGCATGTGAGTTTCCTGGTGACTGGCAACGCCTCGCAGACCACCCGTTGGTGTTCTGCCGGGTGAACAGGGAGCCGGTAAGCGGGAAGGGACGCTTTCAGTCCCTCGACCTCCGAAACGTGCGAACACTCTGTCCCGCGTATGGGCAGCACCGTGGCTCATTCGTCTGCATTCACAAGAATGAGAACGACATCGCCCTCCTGTGGCCAGCGAATCTCGCGTCCGCACAGCAGGAGGGGTTGATCTCGGAGGCCTCGGCGTCCCGACTTCTCGCGCTGTTTCAGGCTTTCCAGCGGTCCTACCACACTGCAATCAAAGGATTTGCCGACGAAGGGCTCTCTTGTCCCGCCTTGGTTCAACAGGCGGAAGAGTATGGAGTTCTCCTGGATGCTATTTGCCGGGAGGCAAGGGGGGACCACAATCGGGAAAGGCTGCTGCGCCCACTACTTCAGATTGGTTCCGTGATCGTCGAGGGCGAACAAATCACTTCGATCGTTGCACCTTGGCATCCACTCCGACTTTCGGCGATGGCGAACAAGGCGCATCAGGTGGCTTCACTGCTCAAGCACCTGCTGTCGGCGGACAGCGTGTTCTTTGGAGATCCGCCTTTGTTCTTCAAGGAGCTGGAAGCAGAGCTTGCACATCCGTACTACCCAGAGATCGTCTTGGGCTGGCACGACATGAAGCCAGAAATGCTGTCGCTGACAGACCACCACCTCGACTACAGCCTTCACGAGTCCCCGGTCATCGGCAACGATGGATTGGATGACACGAATGAGAGCCCGACGGAAACGTCCGCCCTCATCGTGGAACTGACCAAGCGCTACCTGTCCCTTTACCCGCATGAGAGGGCCAACCTTTCGGTAGTCCTGTACAACTGCGACTCCGCAAGATTGCCCAACGCCCTCGTGAGCAACATGAACGAGCTCCATGAGGACCAGGACGACATGCGGTGCCAGATCATTCTGCGTCATCGAGACGGCGCGAAACTGCGAGAGCTGTACGAGAAGCTGATCGAGTCGTCCGAGGCGGATGCGGACTCGTTCGTGTCCAGTGAGGCGGCAAAGGACTTCATGGCAAGGCTTCGGATCGGCATCATGGCTGACCAAGCCCCGGTCCCGGACCCAAAGGACGGTCCTCCAGCAGACATCGTGTTCTTGCAGGATGTAATTGCCCGGCACGCCGGTATGGACTGGTATCTGGAAACGTGTGTGCCTGTGGACTCGGCGACCCTGATCCCAGCGCGGTGGTCACGGCGACGTCCTTCGCCGAGTGACGACATGAAGTCCGTCGTCTACCTCTGCTGTCCGGTTCAGACGAAGGAAGGGTGGTCATTCATCACCTCCCTGACCACGTTCATTCGAGGTGATTGGGATGGCGTTGAGGGCAAGCGATTGCTTCCGGCACGCAAACTTGACTTCAACGACACACAGACCGCCAGCATCTTCAAGGAGACTCACAACCTCGGGACCTGGGTGGTCAACTACGACGAACTGCTTGATCGTCGCCAGTTGCTCAATCAGAGCGTCAAAGTCATCCGGTACAAGCAGGGAGCGACGCAGGGGCGCAATGTGCTCATCTCATCGACGGCGTCGCTGAGCTTGCTGCGCTCAATGGTGCTCGGACGCGTGAGAGATCTGAATCTCGACATGTCTGATGTGGAGTGTCGTGAACTGACAGAGAGGTTCATCAACGACGCCAACGAGCTGTCCGGCGACATCGTGCTCCGCGCCGCCAAGCGCGGGCGCAATGCGAGCGAGTTGATGGGCGTGGTGCTCAGTCGGCACATGATCCGCCATGAACTTGGCCCTGGGCGGAAGTTCGGTTGGTACTTCCTGGACGACTATGCCAGCTGGCTTGGTCAGCGGGAAGAACAGATCGCTGACATCCTCGCACTTACGCCGGAGCAGATGCCCGATGGACAACTGCGCCTCGCTGTCGTTGTCTCGGAGTCGAAGTACATTGATCACGCCAATCTGGCGGCGAAGCGAAAGGAGTCGCAAAAGCAGCTGCGTGATACGGTCCGGCGCATCAATGACGCGATCTTCGGTGACCCCAAGCGACTTGACCGCGATCTGTGGCTGTCCCGATTCTCTGATCTCATGCTGAACGGCATCCAGTTCCCAGCGAACTCACCGATTGACTTGGCCGCGTGGGGCAGGGCCGTTCGATACGGTGAGTGCGGCATACACATGCGCGGCTACTCGCACGTCTTCGTATCCGGTCCGTCCGACTCGCCAGAATGTTCAGATTTCGCAGCAGTCGCCGAGACGGCGGACTCGTGGCAAGAAGTGTTCTCTCGCGCGCGGCTGCGAGAGTTGGTCTTGAGCTACGCCAAGGGGGCCAACCCTACTCCTATTCGAAGGGCGATAGCTGGCGAAGACATCTGGAAGGAACAGACGTACCGGAGACCGTCGGATCGCATCCAATTCGTGCATCGACGCAAGGACAATGAGAACCCGGGCATGGGCGGCAGTGCAACGAACAACGACGGCGGCACAGGCCCCAGAC
>Ga0163148_10005782_pt1 | contig 12236 bp, 10 predicted proteins | sample OliLakLV19MP7P2_FD_148606 | JGI IMG/M metagenome (GOLD analysis project Ga0163148, IMG submission 148606) | Freshwater microbial mat bacterial communities from Lake Vanda, McMurdo Dry Valleys, Antarctica- Oligotrophic Lake LV.19.MP7.P2 | ecosystem: Environmental > Aquatic > Freshwater > Lake >... | reverse complement strand
AATTGGTTCATAAATCTATTGGTAACAACTGATGTCTTAGGACATAATTTATGAACCTTTTTTGAAAAGGTTCATAAATGCAAAAATGGTTCATAATCATGAATCTTTTCATCAGTCATTCAAAAAATCGGTTCATAATTCTTGTCCTTTGTGTGAATCGGTTCATGAACAAATGGAAAGGGTTCATGCTTGAGAAGGGGTTCATACTTGAGAAAAGGTTTCATAAATAACATGAAGGGACTTTTAATGTCTGCATGTTGTGCGTTGCAGCAAGTTCCTACGGAACCGAGCGTAGAAAAGGAAGCACATGGAAGCTGCGTAGAAGCATTGTCACAAACCACACTCTTTCCCAAATGCTAGATAATTTTACGGCTAGCACACTTGACCCCAACTCTGATTATTGGATGTGGTTCAAAGTTTTCAAAATTCTGGCAACGACAAAGGGCATGCTGTCGCCACTGTTTTGAGCTATGGAGACAGTTGTTGCCAATTCTAAGCGAGAGAGACTTTCATCACACTGTGGAGGAAGGATTTGTCGCTTGCAATCATCGGTGAAGCCCTGTGTCACAGGATTGAGTGTCCGACGTTGCTGCCTAAGAGCACCTTGCAAACTTGACCAATCACATCTATGTCACAACTGCATACTATCATTAGAAGCTGTCAGGAGATGATGTCAACAGTCTTTTTAAATTGTTGGACACAACATGGGAGGACTTGCGGTTAATCCTCAGGAAGTGTGACATCCTGCATGGACCAAATGATAGCTTTAAGACCAAAAAAATGAAGACTTCATGACTCAAGTTCGTTGTGATTGCAGCATCCAAAAGATTGAATGATTTCTACGGCTGCGTGCACGGGAAGACAACAATTCGCACCGAGATGGTGTTAAAGTGCAAAAGGAAATGTGTTCATTGGGTGGTGTGCTCCAAATCGTAAACACTCCAAGGACACTGACCATCTTAGCAGCATCAGTAAGTCTTCCATGGGTAGCAGCTCCAATGACTCATGTCGCTAACAATAACAGTCTGGGTTGTGTGCTTGATGTGGATTTTGGTCAAGAAGCATCACCAAACATGGATGTCATTGATTTCCACAAGGATCTTTTCCCCCCAAGTCAAAATCAAAGTTGAGTCTGTTGATGCTCAAAAGAATGTTGCGTTCTCTCCTGGATCGTTTTGCACACACCATCTGCAAGCATCTCACGTGTGGCTTGAGCCCCCCAGACACTTGCAGTGGTGCCCCCGCCCTTCTAAGAAACATGATGACTGTCTCAGTGATCAAAAGAAGGTGTGTGCTAAAAACAAAGCCCGCCCCCCACTGCTGATGGTTGTCATGGTCTTGGTGACAAAGAGAACCAGATCATTGCGCATATTGCTCCCAAACAGATTGTCAACAGTTGGAATGGATTCAAATGATGTGTTGGACCGCATGATGTCATTTTTGTTGCACCAACTAGAGCCACTGTCCAGCAGCTAACTGGAAACTGCTGACTAGCTAGCAATGGCGCTAGCTGCATGTCTGAAGCGCATCCATGACATTGGCGGCCATCAAGCACTGCAGTGCCAACTGAATGCTGCAGCAAGCTGTCATTCTTGCTGACTGTCTAGCTAAATTTGATACATTGACGGGCAGTTTAATTGTTGTGATTGTCTAACTATTGTGATCAACACTAAGCTGTGACAAACGAAAGAGAACTCCAAATCAGAAGTGTGGGTTGTGAAGACGGTACAGCACTTGTAGAGACGTTCTTAATCCCAAAGATAGCGGCGATCATCGAGTGCGTGATTTTCATGCGCTCTCCCCGGAGGCGAAGGTTGGTGGCACAGACGACAGCAATGCCTTGCCACCATTTTTCACTCAGGAATGGCCAGGAGGGTGTGGAGACAACAAAGGGAACAAAAGTGGGTACCATACCGTACTACTCGGAGTGCCACTTTGAGTAGCTACTACGTACGGTAGCTAGTACTACAGTAAATGCAACACTTTGCACCTTGCGAAGGTCAGTGGCAATTGCCTGGGGAACTGGGCGTTAGAAATGATTATTGAAATTGTAAGCTCCTCTCCCCATGATTTGTCGCCATCATCTGCTCTTTCATCTGTGGAAGAAAGAGTGGACGAAGCACTCGGTGCTCTCGTGAAGCACTACAGCGATCCTATTCATATTATCGACAACAGTTGTATTCCCAAGACACTGTCATACTTCGGAAACCCAGCTGAATATCCAATACCGCCTGTCATTCGACACTGGCTGGATCGATTGACTAAAGATTCGCCCCCCCCAAGAGGAACAAGCAACAACGACACCCTCCTCGTGCACGCCCTGCACGGATACACAAGATGGATCCGACCAACGCTGATTCCTCCTGAATCAATTTTTGCGTCCTCTAATCCAACGGTGACAGAAACTGGTGTCCCCGTTTTGCAACACTATGAGCTGTTGCTCTCGTATCTTATGTTAGAATTTGGCAATTCTTTGAATGTTGAAAATACCAATGCTGAAACCACTCGGAAAGAAACCGATGCAATTGTCACCATTGCAGAGTATGATCAAGAAGGATCCTTCTGCCGCCCACTCATCGAGACAGAATCGCTTTCAATTCTTGCTTCCGACATCAGTTTCATGACCAGAGTCGCTGTCTTCATGAAGGACAAAGAGATGGAGCAAAAAACAGCAAGAAATGCCTTGGATGCTCCATCTATTTCGTTTCAAGTCGCCAACATAATTCTTCCCACCATGATCCGCATTGCTACACACTTCGTGGACGTCATATACCAATTCACGTCCCGAGCAACACCTAATAGCAAGCAGGCTGTTATTTCTTCTGTCAAAAACCACATTCAGAAATGCGCGGTTGTCATGCTTGCCTTTGGATGCGCCAAGATGGATCCCCGTGATGTGGATCCCTCTCTGGAGCAAAGCTTACTGAGAGTGTATTCAGACCAATTCTTTTTGTATTTACCCAATCTGTCTCCGCGCAATCATGATCATCACAACGAAACAAGCTCTATTCTTTCTTTGGGATCGCATCTGACAGACGAAAATTTTTGGGCGCAGCTTCGGTTGAATGGAAGTGCTTGGGAGGACCTTGACACTGGGATTGTGTCATTAGTCGTGAAAGAATTTTGGGGGAATTTGTATCGGCACAGAGGAATCCTAGCTCCAGTAGAGAGAACCTGTACTGGAGTGGCCCAGTCTGCGAGGAGGGATATTTCTGATGCGAAAGACAATAATTCACCATCACTAGCACGAGTCATACGGGATTGTTTACGGGAGCTTTCTAGCTGCAACGGAAAAGCCGCCCTGTCGAAGTCTATTCGTGCGCATTTCTTTGGGCGGGATCTTGCTTCGGTTGCCGAGGATAGGCTCTCAACAATTACAACGACGACAACAAGACTGCACTTGGGCAGGACTACCACCGTTCCAAATGACGATCGCGAGAAGGCTGATGATGTGAAGGCCTTTCTAAACACGCCCTCTCGGGTTCACGTGGTCATGCACTATCTTTCCTTACTAGAACGCGATGATCTATTTGCGGTGCAGGACTTGTCAGCGGGGGACGATAACAGGAGCGCATCGTTTATGCTCGAGGAACTACTGCCCATCATTTACGAATTACTAAGTGCCACTGCGTCGTCTCACATTGGTATGGGGGCCTCTGCTTTGATTCGACTGCTCGGGATGACGTTGCCAACAGAGGATGAGAAGAAGGTTAGCATCACTGGTCATGAAGAAATATTGGCTGCTAAACGTGATGAGTTTTTATTCGACGAGTTCACAGGATCCTTGCTGCCCGTCCTGGACCTTGCTTGCAAGACTTGCCGTGAAGGTCCTGCCTTTGTATTTCTAAGTCGCGCTCAAAGCATGCTATGCTATGCATCATTCATGTTTCACCAAAAGAACGGGGACAGACTAATCAACCGAAGTGTCTTTGTCAAGCACCGGCGAGCCACTACGCGAGAATTTCTTACTGTCCTCTCCAAGCACAATCATAAAGTGTCCGACCCTGACAATCTGCTTTGGGCGCTGCTAGTGGGTGGTATCATACCGTTACTCCACCAACATGCGACCGTTCCAGAGGCGATTGGGAATGTGGATGCTATGGAAATTGGACGGCTGGGACTAAAAGCATTGTTACCAATTCTACGTTACAGCGGAGGCTGGTGCACGTCTGATATGTTAGCAGAGGAGGCGCCGCTTTGGAAGTACAATTCATCGCGGAAGCTGCTTGCCCCTGTAGTCTTGGCCTTAGTTCACCTGCTTCACGCAGCCTACCCCATTATGCCGCGTCATGGGGGAAAGATTATGAGTGAACTCTTAGGTCTACTTGGCGATCTCCAACGACAAAATTTGTCCAAAATTGACCCTTCTCTCATGAATCTAGTAAAGGATGCCGCGGGCTTAGCCCTTGCAATTTGTGGAGAACGGGCAGACCAAACGCTGACTGATGTGGCCACCACCAATGACGATGGTGAGTACATATTTGAAGCGTGCCTCGTTGATTATGTCGCCGAACTTCGTCGTCGCGCCGAGTTATGGATAGAAGCACAGCCGTTTCGGACTTGCACGTGAATGAAAGAGAGGATCATGTATCCGTACCCGTAGCTTTGTGATGTGACATGGATTGCGATTTACGCTGTGCACAGCGATTGGTTGGCTGGAACGAGGAGGGTCTCCTTCCTTCAAATCATAAAAATACAATCGTCCTGGGGATTAGAATTCCAATGCTAGTGAATATTTAACATCCACTGATGCAACATTGACTTTTTCCGACTAGATTCGCAACTACATCCCATCCATCTCCGTGGCAAACGCCGTTCATACACCATGGCCATCCATTCCATAGGACGTCTGCTATCTCTTTGCCACATCCAACAAGAAATGACAAAAAACACGAAAGAATAATAATGTTCATCTTGGTTGGCTTCCAAACCATTCTTGGATGGCTGTCGTCATTGTTGTTGTGACTGTTGTTGTCGGTGTTCACATGTGTAGGACTGAGTTCTACTTGGTCTTCATTTCTGTCGTGTGTACTGTCATCATTGTTTGCAGGATTGCGTCTGTTATGTCCACTTTCCACTGTGCAAAAAATGACGCAAAAAGAACACCAGACCAAACCAAGGCTGGCGAGAAAATGCCAGACTTTATCAAGGGATATCATTCATACTGGCTGTCAAAGGAGGAGCAGACTTAATGACTAATAATGCCCAACAAAATAATGGTCTCGGAGTGGTAAAATCTCGTTCTTCTACCGTACTTCTATCTCTAGAAGACTACTCGACTGCATGGGGATACTATTTTCACGTTTGGTTATTACCGTTGATGTTTCCGAGGCACTGTGCATCCAACAATCGGTCCTTCCATCTCCCGTTGTGAGGTTCGTTTTATCTCTCGACCACATAAAATTTCAAAAAATGACATGAAAGATTTGAATCAGATTGACGGTTAAGTTGACACCCACCAAATGTACCAGTATTGTAGAACCACCAATACTACAGTAAAAGTGACACTACGATGTACCACTACCAGTAGCTAGCTAGCTACTAGTGTGACACTGTTGGTGCGTAGAATACTACGAGTACTACGAGTACTAGTACTGTACTACGATGTACTGTAGGCGTACGTACCAGACAAGAAAACATGAAAACGTTGAAACTGCACCAAAAAAATGCTTCTGCTGCTTCTGTGGAATGTCGTAGACGACAGGTCGACCTCTCACGAAAGAGGTCGATTTTAGAAAGAAAGATACCGCGATGCACGGAGAAACATTGCGAACCTGCCACATGTTCCGCTTCTTCTAGAAATTTTGTACTAGCTAGCTAGTAGTAGTAGTAGCTTCTACGTACGCTGGACAAACGACTAATAGTACGAGGGTCGTTCCCATAGTACAAAGAGTGTACATGCGATACAGTACTACTACACTACTACAGTTCCAGAAAATTTAATTAGTCAGGTAGTACAACCGTACAAGTAGTCTCTAGTTAGTTAGCTAGCTAGCTAGCTATCAGTAGTAGTACAATGTACCGTACCAAGCAACCGGTACCTGGTACTACTGTACTACTACTGTAGCTAGTTACTGTAACTACCTGGTTAAGTAGTAATACGGTCCGTGACCATACGTCGAGGTCGTATCGTACGTCCTACTGCATCTCGAATCTCAAAATCGGGAAGGTTTGCGCTTCAACTACCATCAATCATCAATCAATCCATCCATCTTCCATCGATCATTGCTAACATTGATTTGATGTTTGTTTGGCTTTCTTTATGCCATCCATCCAACGTCTCTCGCTCACACAAATCAGCGTGAGTTGATAAGCTTTCGGCCAGATATTCCGTATCGCGTTTTCCATTTTGAAGAGGTTGTTAACTATCTTGACCCAGTCATTGAACTTGATACTGCATCGGCTTTGCCAGTCCGTCACTTCCGAAGACTCGTGTTCACGTTTGCAGTCGCAGCTGGTAAAAATATAGCGCCTATTGATTTATAGTCAAGCAGCCAGAGATATACTCATCCAGAATGACGGATAACAACGGCAACGACGGCCATCCTCCAAAAGTCTTGGACGAAGCCTGCTCCAGAGATGGATCGGCTGTATCGGCGTCTACCTTTGGAACTCACCAAAGCAATAGTGCTCCCACTGGCACTGTGACAGTCCAAGTCGTTCCATCTTCCGAAGATGGAACACATAGCAGTCAATCCGCTGCACGCAAACGCATCGTGACAACTCATCGAAAAACATTGGACTACATTACCAGTGATTCCTTTCAAAACAAACGCCACCATGTTCCCGATCAGAAGCGACCCCGTTCGTCGACATGGTCTCAGAAACGAGTAGGAGCTCTTCATTCCACATGGAAATCGAGAACTAAGTCGGAGTGGCTAGAGATCTTTCTCCCCATGTGCAAGTGGCTCAAAGTGTACGAATGGAAAGAAAACTTGTTACAAGATATCATCGCGGGATGCACGGTTGGGGTCATGATTGTGCCTCAGTCCATGAGTTATGCCAAGTTGGCTGGATTGCCCGTGGAATATGGACTGTACAGCGCATTGGTGCCCGTTTATGCTTACGCCTTATTCGGAAGTTCAAGGCAATTGGCGGTCGGGCCCGTCGCCTTGGTGTCGCTATTGCTAAGTACTGGGTTGACTCATGAATTGGAAAAGCTCGGAAAGACACCCGATAACACGCCGAATTACCAAGAAGTTTACAATCAGCTGGCCATTCAAGTTAGTTTTCTGGTTGGATGCATGTACATTGCTTTGGGATTGCTACGGTAAGTACATCGAACCAGTCATTCTTCAGCGTGGCTTAGCTTGGCTTGCTAGATGGGTGGGTCCATCGGTTGCTGTTCGATTCCATGAATATGAATCGTCATGGTTACTCGATCTCACACTTGCATGGCTTATATGTATACGCGCGCGCAGACTTGGATTCATTACAATCTTCTTGAGTCACACGGTCATCAGTGGGTTCACGACAGGAGCTGCTGTAATTATCGGAATGTCCCAGGTCAAGTACATCTTTGGATATGATATCCCTAAGAGCGATGTCCTCCAGGAAGTGATCCAGTACATCATTGAAGGTATTTCCCAATTCAACTACAAAACCTTTCTAGTTGGCTCGTTTGCCATTCTAGCACTGGTGGCGATGAAGCACATTGGAAAGACATACCCGAAATTCAAGTGGATCCGAGCTGCTGGACCCTTGACTGTTTGTGTCATCTCCATTGTGCTCAACGTGATCTTCGATTTAGAAGGAAAGGGCATTCCTGTAGTCGGAAGCATCCCAAAAGGTTTCCCAAAGGTCACAACAGATCTGTGGTTCCCCATTGCAAATGCTGATAAACTCATGCTGGTAGGTCCAGAGAAGGGGGTCGAGTACCCACTCGTGTGCAATTGATTTGGAAAGTGTCAAGTCCTCACAACTCCTCCAATTGCAACTCCACAGGTTGTGTCGAGCATCACAATTGTGGGCTTTATGGAATCCATTGCAATTGGCAAACAGCTTGCCAGCAAACACAAATACGAGCTTGACAGTTCGATCGAATTGATTGGGTTGGGAATGGCGAACTTTTGTGGCAGTATCTTCAACTCATATCCAGTGACTGGCTCCTTCAGTCGAAGTGCTGTCAACAATGAAAGTGGTGCTCAATCAGGGATCAGCGGAATCGTGACGGCCACTCTTGTCATGCTTGTCTTGTTGTTTTTGACTCCAGTCTTTGAAAGGATGGTAAGTTTGGAATGCACCCAAAATGATTTTCACGAGTCTTTGCACCTCTCACCTTTGGAACAATGCTTGTCGCCGGCCTTTACCAGCCACTGGCAGTCTTGGCCGCCATTGTCATCTCTGGAGTCCTTGGACTTCTCGACTACGAGGAAGCAATGTATCTCTGGCGGGTTCATAAATTTGATTTTTGCGTGTGGGTGGTTGCCTGCGTCGGAACAATGTTCTTGGGAGTTGAAATTGGGTTGGCGATTGCTGTGATTGTGTCGTTGCTATTGGTTACTTACGAGTCGGCATACCCACACACTGCCGTACTCGGGAGGTTGCCAGGCACGACCGTCTATCGGAACGTCAAGCAGTATCCAGAGGCGGAACGATATGCCGGAATCGTCATGGTCCGTATTGATGCTCCTATTTACTTTGCAAATACTCAAAATGTGCGAGAAAAAGTCACGAAATATGAACGACAAGCGGAGGAACAGCTTCGAGAAAGCAACGGGTCTCTTAAGTACATTGTGCTTGAAATGAGTCCTGTGGGTCATATCGATACCAGTGCGTTGCATATCCTGGAGGATATGAACAAAACCTACAAGGAGAGATCTATCAAGCTCTGTCTCTGTAATCCGGGGGTCAAAGTAATGGATAAGTTGGTTTTGAGTGGCTTGGCCGATGAAATTGGTCGGCAGCACATCTTCGCTTCCATCCATGACTGCGTAAACTGGTGTCTCGACGAAATGGATAACCACGAAAGTTCTATGCACGATGTCCATTTTGCGTGCGATTCTCTCGCTAGCAACGACACTACCAATGAGCTGTTACCGCGCGACGTAGAAATTGGTTCAAAACCCTCTCATAATGTCATTCTAGCCTCCCTTGATATAGAAGAAGAACTGCGAGGTGAGATGGAAAGCAAAAGTCAACAAGATCCAAAAAACGCTAAAATATCTTTCGCGACCATTGCAGATGGTGAGCTGTAGTGCAGTATCTTGGTTGATAACCATGTACTAGTACCCTTAATAATGTATTTTTTCTACGTTTATCGTACAATGTAACTTTAAAGCTTAACAAGTACCAGATCTCTATTCGATTCAACTACTCGTAGGCTAGGGCAACAAAACGAGGGCAGTCTACCCCAAATTAATCCCTTGTACAATCTCTCATAATTTGTTGTATACAAAATGAATGCACATGAACTCGAAGCTACAGAATGATGCAGCTGCACTCAGTATCTGTTGCGCGAGACTGCTTGGTGATGTCTGTGTGGAACACATCGCCTGGGCATAGTTCAAAGCATGGGCAAGGTTAGTAAGTATCAAAACCAATCACATACTCCGCTCTCTCAGATCATGATTGATGACATCGACAACAGAAACTTACGGCAGTAATTATCTAGAACTTCCAAAATGCGCTTAAAATGAGGCCTGGCTGTCTTGTTCTCATCCCAACATTCCAGAAGCAAACCGGCGAGTCTTTGATCCCAGTTTCGTGGAATGATGGGGCGGTCGCCTTCATCGGATGCTCTTCTCACAGCATCCAGGCCATTCAGGGTAGGCCACGGAGGCTTACCATCTAACAGATAATATAGGATCATAGCGTAACTGTACACGTCTACTGTTTCGCTGTAATCCTCATGTCTAAAAACTTCTGGAGCCATAAATCGGTAGGATCCAGTTTCACCTGTCATGAAACGGTTTTTATCTCCTTGCTTCTTTTTTGGATCTGGTCGAACTTTTGCCAAACCGAAATCAGAGATCTTGAGCACGCCAGTGTGGTCGAGCAGTAAATTGGCTTTGAAGCAAACAGAAAGCATTGAGTAATCGAAATTATACCGGTAACTTCCATATCTACACGAATAAAAAAAGAACGGGCGTACCTGGTTTCAAATCTCTGTGAATTACCGGAGGTTTACTGTAAAACAAAACAATTGTTGTGACAGAACATTAGTCACTTGGTTCTGGCGTCGAACTTGGGAATATCGATCAGAGCACATAAATGTACAATGCACTTACCAGGTATGCAGGTAGTTCATTCCTCGGGCCAACTGAATGGCATAGGAAATGGAACTCTTTTTAGCAAGCCGCGTCCCGTGTACTTGGTGCGCTTTGAACACATCCAATAAGGAACATTCCATAAGCTCGGAAATCATGACTTCGTAATTTTCCGTGGTCGAAAACGCAAGCAGGAGCACGATGTGCGGGTGCCGCAAGGACTTCAAAACCGAAATTTCTTGTCGAAAATCATTCAACGCTTCTTCTTTCTCGTCCTTTTCCATCTCTGCTTCATCCATTATCCTCATAGCTTCATCGACATCTGCTCCAGCTTCAATACTTTCCAGAGCACGTTTATTGACCCAATCTTGTCGAATTTTTGCAGACTTGATACATTTCGCTGCTACCATGGTACCTCTCCATTGGCACTTGAAGATTTCACCAAATGCGCCGGACCCAATTCGATCCACCATTTCTAATTCCTCAAAGTCCACTTTAAGATTATCATTTTCTCGTCTCGTCTGAGAGGCATCCAAATCATTTCCTTTGTTGTTGCTGATAATTTCGGATTGTATGGCACCGTGACGTTTCAGAATTTCGGCACAATCCGGTTGTTCTGCCTTCAATGCATCGTCGAGCGGTCTACTTCCCCAGCGATCTTCGGCGTTCACATTAGCCTGTGCATCACACAGCAATTTTACAATCTCCGTATGTCCTTCAGACGCAGCCAAGTGGAGCGGGGTTCGTCTATCATAATCACCCTTACTCACGATCGCTTCTACAACCTTCCCACCCGCAGTCAACAACATGCGTACTTCATCAACATCTCCTTCGGCCGCTGCTGTAATAAGATTTGTCGATTGGTTACCACTTCCTGTAATGGCACCTTGTTGTCGCAAAAACAGCACTACATCATGATGTCTGTGTCGATGAGCATCATCCAATGGACTTCCTCCCCATCGATCACTGCGATTGATTTTAGCTTTTTTCACTTCCACGAGGTATTTACAAATCGCCAAGTGTCCTTCAGAGGCTGCCACGTGCAAGGCAGTACGGCGATCATAATCCCGAAAATCAACATGACCAGGACGATTCTGGAGCAATTCTTGCACGCGTTTCATATCACCTGCTGCAGCTGCTTGAAGTAGATTACATCCTGCTGCAAATTCTGCGGGCTAAAACCATTGATTCAGAAAAATTCAGATAATGAGTTTCGGTGATCAGTCAGAACGTTTGATGTGATGGAAGATTTTCAAGAAGAAAATTCGTCACCGGAAATTTCATAATGAAGAAAACTTACTGCCAGGTCGAGATCGGCTCGGGAGGCCAAAATTCCGTTTCCTTTGATGCGATGTTCCGTGAGAGAAAGATCCAATTCGTCGCTTTTGCCATCGTTAATCTCGTCGGGAGTGATTAATCTTAAACTTGGATCTGGTAAGGCATGAATAAGATGGTGCTGACAGTGACTATGATTCGCGGGGCAGTCAGTACCGTGTTTTTCTTGGTATTTTTTCTGTTGACTTTTTGTGAGCCTGTCACTGAAGTTAAGCCTATCCGTGCTGCCTTTGCTGCTTGCAATGCCTTTGTTGTTTTGACTAGCGCTTAATCTTCTTCCAGGCGATTTGTTACCTTTGCCGAATAGATTTTTAAAGGAGATAGGCTTTCTTTGCCCCTCTGGCTCCTTGCTCTCTTCGGGGGGTCCCGGAATAAAATCTTCTTCATCTTCTTCGACGGCAACAACTCGGCCGGGACGATTGATTTCAACCGCAGAAGACGCGCCGGGGGCAGGATCTGGAATGGAGTTCTCGATGATGCCGTTTATGGGAACACCGCCACCACTAGGGGCAGACAAACTCCGCGGGGCAGCAGCAAGCGGAGAACGAGGAATAGAGCCGTTGGCGATTAAAAAGGTTTTCTCGCTTTCATTTGCACTGATGGCACTGTGCGTGTGAGAGTGTTCAGGAATTACTTCAGGCTTCGCTCGAAAGGTCACAGAATTGCTGTCGGTACTTCCATTGTTGCTAATGT
>Ga0163148_10005777_pt1 | contig 12243 bp, 14 predicted proteins | sample OliLakLV19MP7P2_FD_148606 | JGI IMG/M metagenome (GOLD analysis project Ga0163148, IMG submission 148606) | Freshwater microbial mat bacterial communities from Lake Vanda, McMurdo Dry Valleys, Antarctica- Oligotrophic Lake LV.19.MP7.P2 | ecosystem: Environmental > Aquatic > Freshwater > Lake >... | reverse complement strand
GGGCTGCAGATGGCTCGGTGGAAGAGGAAGGCTCCAGGGATGACAGTGGACCCAGGGAAGGCCCAGCAGAAGGAATCGAAGATGGCTCGGTGGAAGAGGAAGGCTCCAGGGAAGCACTGGGGGCCAGGCTTGGTCTGGTGCTTGGTTCCTGGCTCAGGGTGGAAGAGAAACTGGGCAACCCACTTGGGTAGGGACTTTCTGTTGGGAGTGCAGAAGGCAGAGAGGAAGGAGTTCCACTTGCTGTCAAACTGGGTTCCAAAGATGGGCCCCTGGAAGGGTCAGAGGTGGGTGCCACAGATGCTACTGTGGATGGTGCACCAGAGGGGACAAAGCTGGGATCTTCACTTGGAACTGAAGATGGGCCAAGACTGGGTGTGTCACTGGGCACAGCACTGGCAACCAGGCTTGGCACAGTGCTTGGTTCCTGGCTCAATGTGGGGGGGAAACTGGGCAAACCACTTGGGTAGGGGCTTTCTGTTGGGAGGAAGGAGGGCAAAGAGGAAGGAGGGCCACTTTGTGTCAAACTGGGCTGAGACGATGGGTCCAAAGAGGGGGTAGAGCTGGGAACATTGCTTGGCGCATTAGAGGGACTTCTAGTGGGAAATAAGCTGGGACCATCACTCGGACCAGAGGATGGGCCAATGCTGGGCATGTCACTGGGCACGACACTGGGGACCAGGCTTGGTAGAACACTTGGTTGCTGGCTCAATGTTGGAGAGAAACTGGGCAAGCCACTTGGGTAGGGGCTTTCTGTTGGGAGGATAGAGGGTATGGAGGAAGGTTCAGAAGATGGACCCAGAGAGGGGATGGAGCTTGGTGCCTTGCTTGGCACAGCACTGGGTTCCGAAGATGGACCCAGAGAGGGCAATAAGCTTGGTGCTTTGCTTGGCACAGCACTGGGTTCCAAAGATGGGCCCAGAGAGGGCAGTAAGCTTGGTGTTTTGCTTGGCACAGCACTGGGTCCAGAAGATGGACCCAGAGAGGGCAATAAGCTTGGCAAAAGAGAAGGAGTGGCACTTGGTGTTGAACTGGGTTCAGAACTTGGCTCTTGACTCGGTCTAGAGGATGGGCCAAGAGAGGGCATGGAGCTTGGTCCTTTGCTTGGATTGCCAGAGGGACTGTCAGAGGGGGCAAGACTGGGGTCATCGCTTGGAGCAGAGGATGGGCCAAGACTAGGCATGTCACTAGGCACACCACTGGGGAGCAGGCTAGGTTGCACACTTGGTTCCTGACTTCGTGTCGGAGAGAAACTAGGTAAACCACTTGGATATGGGCTCGCTGTTGGGAGGATGGAGGGCACAGAGGAAGGAGTGCCACTTGGTGTCAAACTGGGTTGAGAAGATGGTTTCAAAGAGGGCGTGGAGCTTGGCAGAAGAGAAGGATTGACACTGGGTGCTAAACTGGGTTCAGAACTTGGCTGTTTGCTCGGTGCAGAGGATGGGTTAAGAGAGGGCATGGAGCTTGGTGTTTTGCTTGGCAAAGCACTGGGTACAGAAGATGGGCCCAGAGAGGGCCTTTGGCTTGGCGAAAGAGAAGGAATCTTACTTGGTGCTGAACTGGGTTTAGAGCTGGGTCTTTCGCTTGGAAAAATGCTGGGCAGTGTGCTTGGATCTACACTGGGCATCCGGCTTGGTAGAGAACTTGGTTTCTGGCTCAATGTGGGAGAGAAACTGGGCAAACCACTGGGGTAGGGGCTTTCTGTTGGGAGGACAGAGGGCAAAGAGGAAGGAGATCCACTAGGTGATAAGCTGGGGGGCACACTGGGCATCTTGCTTGGTGCCTTGCTTGGGACGTTGCTGGGTACAGAGGATGGGCCAAGAGAGGGCATGGAGCTTGGCAAAAGAGAAGGAGTGGCACTCGGCAATTTACTGGGTTCAGACGATAAGGTTGGCAACAGAGAAGGAGTGACACTTGGAAGACTGCTGGGTTGTGCAATTGGCCTTGCACTTGGAAAGCTAGTAGGTGCTTTTGTAGGGGGTTTTGTTGGGGGTTTTGTTGGTCCAGGTGTTGGACCAGCAGTAACAGGTGCAGCTGTGGCTGGTTTGGGAGTAGGTGAACCAGGGGCAACTGTTGGCCCAACTGTTGTTGAAGACCCTGTGGTGGGGCTGGCACTAGCTTTTGTGGGAAATCGTGTTGGTGCAGCTGTGGTGGGGCTGGCACTAGGTGAACCAGGGGCAACTGTTGTCCCAACTGTTGTTGGAGACCCTGTGGTTGGTCTGGCACTAGGTGAACCAGGGGCAACTGTTGGCCCTGCTGATGTTGGAGACCCTGTGGTTGGTCTGGCACTAGGTGAACCAGGGGCAACTGTTGGCCCTGCTGATGTTGGAGACCCTGTGGTTGGGCCAGCAACCACTGTGGGTCCGGGAGTAGGCCCAGCCTCTTTTGTGGGGAATCTGGTTGGTGCAATTGTCGGACGAGCAGTAACAGGTGCAACGGTGTTTGGGCTGGCACTAGGTGTGGGGAAAGATGGTGACACACTTGCTTGCAATGAGGGCCGAGAACTGGGGGGGGCGCTCGATGAAACAGTTGGTACTCCCGTTGGAGCAGCAATAGGCCCATCACTTGGTGAGGCTGAAGGGGCGAGAGATGGCGACACACTTGGGCGTGCGCTTAGCGAAATAGTTGGTGCTCCTGATGGAGCCGCAATAGGCCCATTACTTGGTGATGCCGAAGGGGGTACAGATGGTGAAGCACTTGGCAGCAATGAAGGCCGGGAAGATGGGACCGCGCTTGGCTGCAGCGAAGGCCCAGAAGAGGGGCTCACACTTGGACGAGAGGACGGCATTGCGCTGGGGCTTGAGGATGGCACTTTAGTCGGCTGAGCAGTAGGGGCACCTGGATCTGAGGCTGATATCCCGTCACCTGCAAGGTCCGTGACAATAACAAGTTGATGAGTTCTGACATGTAGTGCTTCAAAATTGTCAAAAACATCCCAAGAGGTTTCGACACAATTCAATATACTTTAACCAGAGGAACCAGTGCAGAGCCAGTCGAAGCAGATCTGGTGTAACACCCATTACGAGGATTTCACCAATGCTGGACCTACCTGCTAATACTATATTGAGATAGTTCATAAAGGAATTCGTGAACGCCTTGTTCAGAATTTCACCTGATTCGACCTCTTTGGCGACAACCTCATAAAGTACAAGAACTGCTCCATTTTGAAGGCGCCTGCCTTCTTGCATGCGAGATGAAATCGAGACCCTTGTAATTTCTGGAGCACACGCACTACTCTTTCCCATTAAGGCGCTCCCAAGTGCAAATGTCTGTTTGAGATACTCATCAGTGTGCACCGCTCGAAGCCCATCGAACCTGACGGGAAATAAATGGGTTACAATTTTGTAGCCACATCCATCTGTTGGCTTCAATGTACTTGGTTTTGTTGTCGGCTGCCTCGTTTGTTGAGGAGTTGGCCCCCGCGTTGGATTTTTTGTCGGATTTTTTGTCGGTTGCGGTGTGGAAGTCGGTGTAGTGGGATTTGGTTGGTTAGGACGCACAGATATGGGAGTTGGAGGCGGAATGAACGGTAGTTGTATGGGAGCAGGTGCTGGTTGTGTTGGCACTGCAGCCCCAACTGTTGGCCGTGCTGTGAGAGCCGAAGTTGGTTTAACAGTTTGCGGCCCCAGTGTAACTTTAGTAACTGTTATCGTGGGAAGTCCGGGTGTCCCAACAACTGGGATAACCGGAAGCCCAGCTGTCCCAACTGGGATAACCGGAAGCCCATTTGGTGCAGTGCCGCCAGGCAGAGCAGAGACTGTTTGTCCTGGTAGTCCTGGAGTGTTCTGTGCAGGGGTGCCAGGAACGAGATTCGGCATTCCAGGTGTCGGTATGGAGGGTGGCCTTGTGCTGCCAGGTGGAAGCACTCCACCCGGCTGCACTCCTGGTCCGGGAGACCCCGGATTCAGAGGGCTTGGAGTTGGAGGCGAGGTTGGACGTGATGTTATTACGACGACATCGTCTCTGGGCACCTCTCCGACGTTTCCAATGACAATGGCAGGTGGTCTTGCCTGCCCACCCGCAACATTGCCAGTGCCGTTATTCTGCAGTATCAGTTCTGCGTCATCTTTCTCTTGTTGCTCCACGATGCCCCGATTGAGCTCAAACAGAAAATCCTTTGAACTAGTGTTTTGTCTATTGTTAAGATCCGTGTCAAGCGGGCAAAGGCAGACATCCAAAGGACCTTGGAGCTCTCGCCTAGGTGGGCTCTTTGATCTCCTCTTTGGCAGACTCTTTAATTCCCTGCGGCGGAAGGCATCTTTGGAGGAGGAGGAGGCAACAGAAATGAGGGGGCGCGTTGCGTAGCCGTACTGCCTCTCAATAGTGGAGCAGGCACGAGTAACCCAATCATGAACACTCACCATCGAAAAGAGCAAAGCTGCCCGCACCGTCAATCTGACAAGAACACATTCATAGTGAGTCATCACGGAGTACTGGTCGGGTTTTTTCAAAAGAGACACACACAAAAACGCGCACCTGGCAGTTGCGGCATTTTCCCTGCACTTCAAACAACGCTCCGCCGGCGGCATCATATTGACCTTGAGAAGTTGTACCATTCACTCCAACCTGGGTGGTGTTTCCTGTTGTCTCGAGTCGTCTGTTCTTTAGAGTGTAGTCAACGACGAGTTTCACCTAGTGATTTTTGGTAGAGAAGGAAGAGGTGCAGGCGATACGACGAAGCGAGTAAGCACGAAGCACTTGTAGGATTTTTAAAGCAGGAACAGCTTGACCGCACTAACCTCTGAGACAACACGAAAGAACTCATCTATTGAGTATTGGTAGACAAGGAAGAGTTGTAGGCCATAGTGAGTCATCACGAAGATCAATACTCCGTCCAAGCACATATTCTTGAGACCTGTGTCGCATGTTTTCTCGTGTAAAAATAATAGAACTCACCACAAGACTTCCAGGTAAGTGCGTTGTACGAATCCTTAAATATGGTTTCGAGCTGAACAATTTTCGCTGGCTCCAGTGCCTTTGCGTCAAAGTTGCATTTTTGGTAGAGAAGGAAGAGTTGCAGGCCAATAGTGAGTTGTCCATCAGGAAATAATCGCGGAGTTTTTGCAACAGGAACAGAAGGACCGAGACAGACTCGGGTGGGATCCCAACAATCACATGGACGAAGGCTTTGTATTCCAAAAGGAGACAAGGATGACGAGCACAAAGATTTTGATGACAAATGCCTCACCTTTGGGTCAACCCCAAGGTCCGCCAAGACGAAAGAACTGAAAGGTCTTTGTTCGCCGTCACAGTTCACTGGCTGGCCCTCGAGAATATTAGTAGCTAGAGACTGCACAGATTTTATTTCCCCTTCATCCTCCAGAACCTTTATTTGCTCTATCAATGAAGATGAAAAATCCTCTGCAGTAGGCCCATCCCCAACATCAGGCTCCTCCCCGACGGGGCACTCACAGGTGTCTGTCTTGAGATCTTCTGTTTCTACCATCCATCGTGGCATTGATTGTGTTTTCCTGGAATGTCCAATCAGTTTTCTGCGCCTGAATCCGTCATCAAAGAGGTTGAAATTACCCGAGCTAGGAACAGGGCAGTTTCTACAGCTGCCTGTGGGTGTTAGGTCAATCCGAGGAAAACATTCCATGAGCAAGGCCAGGGCAAACACCATTGAGCATGCTTCATCATGCTTCAATGCGGTTCATCACGTCACACCGAAACCAACGTAAAGCAAAAGGCCGCCCAAACAATTCTAGTCACTGGACCTACCTTTCACCTCAAACACGGTTGGCACAATACGAGATTCCGTACTGTTAACATCCACAATATTCCCACTCGTGCTGTTGCCAAAAAGGTTGGAAGCAGTGGTGTTGGTGTTATTATTGATTGTGCCAGTGGAGTCGTCATCGAGCATGTCCACCAGGCGACGACTGGGGCCTCCTATAACTTGTTCTGGAATGCGAAGTTCTACGTAGGCAATCTGCCTAAAGAGTCCGTCGCATGTCTCATAGGAGTGCCGGTTGTAAGAATTTTGGAACATTCGTTCTGCAATAGCAAAAGTTAGTAACAAGATAAATAATTGCGCATTCTGTTCACGTCTTTCCTGTGCAGTGCGTACCTAACTTCCTTGCTTCACTGAGGTAAAGAAATAGAAAATAGTAGACTGAGTACCCGGGAAGTACTAGTAAGCATGCACATACTCTGTCTGATTGACGTCCCTCCTGTACGTACCTGCGCGTGAGGGTTTTCATGTCTACTTGGAGGTCTGAATAGATAAACCACAAAGCAATGGCAGTATTTGTAAAACGGAACAGATTGAGACTATCTTGTTTGGGTGGATTGGCAACGTGCGCTTATGAATAACATTATGCGGCAGCAACTACTCACCTGAAAAAACTTGCGACCTGAACGGTTTTACCTCCGCTCCACATTCCACGGGCCTTCGTTCCTCAAGTGCCACTGCAGCTTGTAATGTGGATACGAAACCCTCGTCCTGGGATCACAATTCGATGAGATCCAAGATATATCAAGACGATTCAAGAGATCCGATTCAATCGGGAGCACAAATACCAAACTGCTTCACAAGAAATCCCAAACCATAAATTTTCCTTACCTGTAGGACTCTCAGCTCGTCGTTGAATACGAACATGAATTCCTCGTCATTGAGGTGGATACTATTCGGAGGGCCACCCGATACGGATGAAACGGGACAAATACATGTCCCAGCGCCGGGGGTTGCTACGCGCAAAAGACTCGAGTAGGATTGTCTCCATTTCTCTTTCAAGCGTCTGCGCCCACCAGATCGCTGGATGGCATCCGAGAAAAGCCTGAAGCTACCACTTGAATCTGGCACGCAAGAACGACACTCGCCGTTCACTTTGAAGACCGCAACTCCGGTGAGAGGCCCTTCTTCTTCAGTGCCTTCTTCAGTCCCTTGCTTGGCATTCATGTCTGTCACGTTAAAGTCTGTAAGGTTGGCGGGAAATGCTCTTGTTTCGTTTTGGTCTTGGTCGCTTTCTGTAAAAAACTCCACGGCTCGTGTTTCGTTTTGGTCTTGGTCGCTTTCTGTAATAAACTCCACGGTTGCGGAAGAGATTTGGCGGAAGAATGGGTCACAATTGCTCAGGGAGATTCCATTGTATACATCGATAAAGGTTTGCGCCAGCGCCACAACTTCAATCATGTTAGGCTCCCCCTTTTCCCCCATGAGTGTGACATCCATGTATACATTCGATGTGAAATTCACAGTCGTTGAGGGGCATGCCAGTTCTTGTAGCTCGACGACCTCGGCGACAGCAACCCCCAAGTTCGCGGTCAATGCATCTTTCATATTTGCTTCCGTGAGTAAGAGGGGGTTGACCCCCGCACCTGCTTGACAGACACAGGACTCCCCCAATTGCTTCTCCACACCCTCCATGTTCTTGGCAACGGCCAAGATGCTGTCTTGTGGCAAGTCGGGACTAATGCTGTTGTCGTTCTCGTTGTTAAACAAGCGGATGGTTTCTCCACAGCCATGACAATCCGCTCGGACGATGGCTGTTAACACTTGAAATGGCTTGCTACTCAAGACGTCGGAACCCCCCACGGCCGCATCAATCGTTGTGACAGTAGCCGACTGGACTTTACGAAAGGACGGGGTGTCGCAGGAAGCGAGCGCCAATTGGTTGTATTCGAGCACTATGGCTTGTTCGATGGCATTGATGGCGGCGGCGTATTGATCCAACACAAGGTCTTGTTCCAAGTAGATGGCGATCGTCCTTTCAAATTGACCCTTCACGCCACAGCTGTACTCATCCACTGTTATCAAACTTTCTTGTTGAGAGAATACCGTACGAGTTTGCAGTATGAACTGCGCGACAGCAGCTGTCATCAAAGCTGGTCGAATGGGAAATATCATCTTGGTTGTGGTTGGGAGGAAGGATTTTCTTGTATGCTTTAAAATACTCGACCCTACTAGCTAGCTGGTTATATCTAATAGAGACTTTGCACTACTGCAAATTTATGACGAGCTTCGTGCAACTTAATAGCTAGTTGGTCAATGAGGATACTATGTACTAGTACCTACTTTCCCTAAAGTTTGAATTCAATGTAGAAGCTTTCTCGCTAAAATGCATGCATGCTATCTTTTTGGTACTTTTCCATTGATTCTCATCTCTGCGCTTGCTTGGCATCATTACTACTAGCTAGCTAGCTACCTAGCTAGCTAGTAGTTTACTACTAGGTACTCTAGTAGTACTACTAGCTAGTAATAGTAACGATACACTAACGATCGTGATACTAATACTCTAAAACAGTAGTACAACGTACTGGTACCGATAGTAGGATGATGTTCCCGGCCGCTAGCTTTCGCTGCTGCTACGACGTTAGTACCTACTACTGGTGCTGTAGCTAAAGTACTACAGTAGCTGCTCGTTTTGCTGGTGGCATTCTCATCTTCATCTTGTCGCGGCAATCTGGGCTTATCTGGCGACGGAGTACTACGTCACCTAAGTGGCACTGGTACAGTACTTCATGCTAGGACAGTGTCCACTCGTAGTAGCACTTCACGTGACATCTGAAATTGCGGGGCTGTGCTACTTAAATGACCCTCTCGTTAAATAAAAGTTTAGCTTTAAATTCACAATGTAATAGGTGAAGTATTAGGACTATTCTTGTAAGAACTTACAAACACTGAACTTCACTTCGAATGTTATGAACTGAATTCTTCACACTTGTCCTCCCAAGACTGACGCTACATAGACCGTCTCTGTCTGGGATGAGTGCTGGTGCTGCGCTGTTAACAGTTCCTCACTATGAGCAGTTGCAGCTGCATTGCTTTCTGCACAGCTTCTGCACGAGATTGATTGTGGGAGTCATTCAATTGACCAACAAAATTTCATTTTTGTTTCTTTTCGCAAATGATCAGTCTGTGCGGGTCATGGTCAAGCAACAGACAATGTCGGGTGACAACAAAGACTAAACTGCATCCATCATGATTCATCGAAAGAGTGAGCTCTTGTGGAGCATCTCTCATGAGGTCAGGTCAATGTTGTCTGACCGTCCGCGCTCAAGAAATCTGTGCGCACTGAGTCATGCTGTGTCTATGCAACATGTCGCCCATGCATCTGGCCCACTGGCACCCTCCCCTGACTCAAACTGAAGGTTGCATCACAGCTGACAAGAAGGTCCGCCACTGAGCTCATGAAGAACGAATCTGAGACACTTGGTGGGCTTTCTTGCTGCATTGGCGGCGATGTTCTGCATCTGCAAAGTTCTGTGCACAAACACATTGTGTCTGAGAGAGACAGTGACAATGGTGTGATTTCACCCGTGATTCAGTCCAGGAATCAGAGTCGTGTCCCAAGTTCTAGACCAAGAACTGATGTGCGCCCTGAAGGAAAAGATGCAAGATCCAATGCGGAACACAAAGTGGAACGGAAATGAGAGTTCCCACGACGTGTTCCATCACGATGTTGTGCGATCCTGCGGGCATGTGGCAACAAGAGCATCTCACCATGACGAAACATGCGCACCGTGCAAGCAATCTTGCCAATGAAGATGTCGATCTTGTTGGAGAACATGGAGCCATTTCCATGGCAGTCTGACACTCACAACTTTCAAATTTGCGTGCAAAAGCATCTGTTCTTTTGGTGAAACATCAGAGTGGGAAAGTTTCTTTTCTAAGGCATTGTTCACTGCATTTCGTCCTTTGTTTGGCCGATTTGACGGTGAAGAATTATCGTTTGTCAACAGACAACAACTCCTCATTTGCTTTCAAAGTTGAACTGGATTGGCTCATGGATGCTTGTCACATGATGTGCCGCAAATCTTGCTCAATTTCTTGTTGTGCAAGCTCCATGACACTCAATTTTTGGAGCATGCACGCAATGTTTTAACTTGAATCACAACTCTGTTGCAACTGGATCTAGGCAGGGCTCTGGAGAAAAATGTGGATTTGCGGTTTGTAAGTTTTAACTTGACAATGATAAAAGAATTGAACCCCACTAACTCTTTTCTCTTATTTCAAGGTGCAATCGGTGCAACATTTGCTCTGCAAATCTCTGTCAAAATCTGTTTGTCACAAACTGCTAAACTTCACTGTGATGCTTCTAACTCAAAATCAACAAGCATCAAAGGAATGAGGCCCTGTCAGCTCTTGTCTCTTGCTGCCCCCTTAAGTGCCTTTGACTAGGTCCTGCATCAGCTTTTGTTGTTTCTGTGAGCACCAACACCAACAAAATGGTTCGTTTTGTTTGACTGCCAATGTCCAAGTGTGCCCCGATCAACAAGACCAATTCCAGGAGTGCATCAAGCTTGACCAAACAGAATCTATCAAGACAGAGCCTGCTTGTCTCCAGTTTCTGGTGGGAGAAGACATCACAGCACGCACTGCCTGTTGTTTTCACAAAGAGTGCAATGATGAAGCTGACTTTCAAGCTCACACCAAAACACCACACTGTGCCAAGTGGCAGTCTTTTTGTGACACCCAGCCTTGGTCCAACAAGGATGGCCCTCAAGTCAAACATGGTTATGGCACAAACGAAATTCAAAAATTCAAAACACTCAACGATGGCTATTTGCTTGAATGTCAATCTTTGTCGAAAGAAGAGGTTTGAGATGAATTTCTACAGATCATTGCTGCCAACAAGGTGGGGATGGATGCCAATGAAGCACTTGCCCTTCAATGTGTCTATGGGGAATCCACAATTCTCCTCAAAGCATTTCATTTTCAAAAACAACACAATGACCAGAAAGGTGGAATGGAAGGCTTTGAGGCTCACATGGGAGCGCCTCACTTTCAAGATTGGGGAGCATTTGCTGGCAAAGATGTCGTTGGCAAGCCACCCGTGGTGAGTTCTTTCAACACAATGTAACAAGACTATTAGTAGATAGCAAAATATTCTAATCATTTTGCTCGCAGAGATGCCACAGATACTAAATCATTATTCCTTTTGTCATTGCCCAGTTATAGCTAACGACCGCCCACAGCATGTCCTACGCGTTGCTGAATTCTTCTTTAGTCGACTTCTTTCACCACTGCCTTTTTCCGTTCACTCTCATGTTCATAAGTCCCTGGTTTACTGTGTTTGATCCTATTGGTTTGTTTTCGTTTGGCACTCTCCTTTTGAATCAATGCTTGTGCCGTTTGTTTCTGAATGACCTTGGGAATCTTGCGTGATTTGTGTATCCTTCGCACTTCAGGCAAATGTTGATGTTTCTGAATGAGGGCTTGCCGATACTGAATGGCGGCTTCTTCTCGCGTGGTCAGTTGTCCCAATTGTTCACTGGCCCGTGCCTTCCAGAGCCGCAAATTGGAATCATCACTACCCGACACAATAAACCGATGGTCCATGGTATACTGTACGGTAAAGACCTTTTGCATGCGTTTGGTATGATAGATATCGCGACTCACTCCGGCACCCGATTTGATGGTGGGAAATATCCTTAGCGTTTTATCGTACGATCCAGTGACAAATTCTCGTCCCGTGGGAGACCACGCCACGGACATGACGGCACTGGTATGACCTTTGTATATTTTGGTGGGTTGATCGAGTCGTCGCATATCAAATGTGTAGGCATTGAAGTCTTCATTGGCCACACAAAAATTCATGGGTTCCATCGGATTCCATTCCAAAGCATTGGACCGCATGCGGAGGACGGTCTTTTTCAAGGCCTTTGCGGCTCGACTGTCGTGTAACCCAATGCCCCGATCCGCAGAACAGTGTGCAATCAAACAACGTTCTGCAGGATTGAATCGAACCACATTGACGGTATCATCGGACCCCCATAGTTCCGAATGCGTTTGGAGAGGTGTCGATCGTTCGAGAGACCAAATCTGTACGGCTGAATCGGAGGCAGTCACAAATTGATGATCGTGCCAATGATGATCCATCGATTTGAAGGAACCCGGAACTCTCCATGTCTCCAATGGGCCGTAGAAATGTTCTTGGACGCCTTCTTCTTCTTCGCCCTCAACCTGTTTGTTGTTGTCGACTGGATGAATGGACCACTGATTGACAATCCCATCATCCGCACAACTATAGAAATGTTGTCCATCCACTCCAAAGACCACACCGGTAATAGCCCGCGAGTGCCCTCCTTCCAAAGTTGCTACACTGGTTCGCGTCGCCAAATCCCACAATTTCAAGGACCCATCCGCACAGCCACTGACAAAGGGCAGCAAGGATCGTCGAGAAATGGCCGATGCCACGACGGCATCGCGATGACCTTCTCCCAAATTACCCACCAAGGGTTTGGCAAACATGCGTTCCATTTTGGCAGCGGTTACCGCACGTGTGTATTCCCGAGAGCGTT
>Ga0163148_10005774_pt1 | contig 12245 bp, 7 predicted proteins | sample OliLakLV19MP7P2_FD_148606 | JGI IMG/M metagenome (GOLD analysis project Ga0163148, IMG submission 148606) | Freshwater microbial mat bacterial communities from Lake Vanda, McMurdo Dry Valleys, Antarctica- Oligotrophic Lake LV.19.MP7.P2 | ecosystem: Environmental > Aquatic > Freshwater > Lake >... | reverse complement strand
GTACGTGGGGTGCGTCGGGTGCGTCGGGTGCGTCGGACTTCCGATCTGGACGCGCGCGTTACTTGTGGCCCGCCGCGCAAGCGCGGCGGGCTGGCCTAAGCATGCACCCCCGGCGCCTCATGCCCGGTGCGATCGACCCACTCCGAATACGAACTGTGGAACACGAGCGGCGACCGTCCCCCGTTCCCCGACAGATCGAGCACGCGCGTCGCGAGTCCCTTCAAGAACGTGCGGTCGTGGGACACGAAGAGCATCGTGCCCTCGAACTCGTGCAGCGTCTTCACGAGCATCTCCTTCGTGGCCATGTCGAGGTGGTTCGTCGGTTCGTCGAGCACCAGGAAGTTCGGCGGATCGAAGAGCATTTGCGCCAGCACGAGGCGTGATCGTTCCCCGCCGGACAACATCGACACGCGCTTCGTGATGTCGTCTTCGCCGAACTGGAACGCGCCCAAAAGATTCCGTTTCGTGGCGATCGAAGCGAGCGGAAAGCGACCGTCGATGTCCTCCCACACGGTCTTCTTCGCATCGAGGATCTCCAGCGCCGACTGCGAGAAATAGCCCAATTTCAAGCTCGCGCCGAGTCGAAGTTCACCCGAGTCCACGGCCAGGATCCCAGCCACCATCTTGAGCAACGTCGTCTTGCCCGCGCCATTGACGCCCATGACGCACCAGCGCTCTTGGCGCTTGATCTCGAAGTCGAAGCGATCGTAGAGCACGTGATCGCCGTACTTCTTCGACACTCCCGAAAGCGTCGCGACGTCGTTGCCGGATCTGGGCGGCGAGCGGAACTCGAACGGTACGAGGATGCGTTTCTTCGGCGGTTCGAGCTTCTCGATCTTGTCGAGCTTCTTGACGCGCGACTGCACCTGCGCAGCCTTCGCGGCGTGCTTTTCGAAGCGCTCGATGAAGCGCTCTTCCTTTTTCAGCATCGCTTTCTGGCGCGTGTAGGCCGCCTCGTCGCGCGCCGCACGGACGGCGCGCTCGCGCTCGTAGTACTCGTAGTTCCCGGTGTACGAGACGAGGTCGCCCTCGTCGATGTCAACGAGTCGCGTCACGACGCGATTCATGAAGTCGCGGTCGTGGCACGTCATGAGGATCGCAGCTTCGCTGTCCCTCAAAAAATGCTCGAGCCACAGGATCGACTCGATGTCGAGGTGGTTCGTGGGCTCGTCGAGCAGCAGCACGTCGGCCGCGCCGATGAGCACCTTCGCCATCGCGACGCGCATCTTCCATCCGCCGGACAGTGCGCCGACGTCGGCGTCGACCTGATCGGGTCGGAATCCGAGGCCGTCGAGCACCGTGCGCGCGCGCGCCTCGAGCTCGTACCCGCCGAGCGCTTGGTACTCCTCCTGGACAGCGCCGAAGCGTTGCAGGATCGCGTCCATCTCGTGCACTCGCTCCGGATCCGCGAGCGCGTGCTCGAGTTCCATGAGCTCGTGGTGCAACGCACCCGCTCGGCCCGACCCGGCAATGGCTTCGTCGAGGACGGATCGTCCCGAGACGTCGGCCGCATCCTGCTTGAACCAGCCGATGCGCAGGTTCTTCGGGACCGAGATCTGTCCGTCGTCCGGGTCTTCTTCACCCGCGATCATGCGGAAGAGCGTGCTCTTCCCGGATCCGTTGGGCCCGACGAGGCCCACCTTCTCGCCGGGGTCGAGTTGGAGCGACGCCTCGACGAGGAGGAGCTGGCGGCCGTAGTGCTTCGAGACGTTCGAGAGGGCGATCATGAAGCAAGGCACGATACGGCGTGCGTCGCGACGTCGCATCGGTCGGCGCGCATTCTCGGGCGGATCCGCGCCCGAAACACCTTCGGCGCGCGGGTCGTTCGCCAGCCCGCGCTTCACACAGGGGTTCGAGCGCTCGACGGCCGTCCGCTCGGGCGCGACGTCCAACCGGACCGACGGCATGGCCGCGTGCTGGCCGGCAGCAGGTGGTGAAAGTCCTCGGCTGCGCAACATCACTATCGACGGAACGTCAGATTCGCGCGACGCTCCTCGACCGAGTCATCGTCCCCGCAACTGCGCGAGCCCACCGTCGATGCCGATCACGGTGCCGGTGATCCACGAGTTCGCGGGATCGAGGAGGAACGCAGCCGCTCGCGCGACCTCGTCCGCTTCGCCGATGCGCCCGAGCGGGTGCATGGCGGTCGATGCGGCGAGCGCGGGCGCGCTCTGCGTGATGCGCGCGGACATCGCTGTGCGAACGAGCCCCGGAGCGACGACGTTCACGCGGATGTGTTTCGCGGCGTAGGTCGCAGCGGTCGAGCGGGCGAGCCCGACCACGGCGGACTTCGCGGCGGAGATCGCCTCGTGGTTCGGGAGCCCGACTTCGCTCGCGGCGGACGCGAAGAGCACGATCGAGCCGCCGCTCTCCTGCATCGCCCGCACCGCAGCGCGAGTCGCGTGGAAGGCCGGCAGCACGTTCTGTTCGAGCGTGCGGCGGAACTCGTCGTCGCTCGTCAAGTGCAGCGGTTTCAAGAGAATCGAGCCGACGCAGACCGCGACGCCATCGACGCGTCCGTGAGTCGCGATCGTGTGCGCGAAGAGTGCATCGACTTCACCCGACACCAAAGCGTCGGTCGGCACGGCGTCAGCACTCAGTGGAGCGGCGACGTCGTGCAGTCGCTGCGCGTCACGGGCTGCGAGCACGAGCCGGGCACCAGTCTGATGCAATGTGCGCGCGAGCGCCGCGCCGATCCCGCCGCTGGCGCCGAGGATCACGTGGACCGGACCGTTGTTCATGACGGAGAGTTCGTCGCCGCTCGATCCACGGATGCGGAGAACCGATTGTGCGCTCGGATCGATCCGAGTGACTTCCGTGGCTCGGACGTGCCGACCGATGGCGGTGTGCCCGCCTCCAGGGCTTGCTCGAGCGTCATCCGTGGGGCGGCGCCCTGTTTTCGCACTCCGAGCTCGCCACGATCCGCTAAGCCCCGAGGAGCCGTGACGACGACGCGCGGCGATACGGCGAGTGCGTCGCGGTCCAAGTCTCAGCACGGAGCGCGGCCGACAGCCGCACTCCCGCCTCGTTCGTGCAAGCGGGTCGGCGCGACGCTCCGGCGTCCCTCTGCCCAACCGAGCTCCTCGACGCCATTTCGTGAAGTGGGAGGACGGACCGACGTCAGTACCGCGCTATTCCTCCACGGACGGATGTAAGCTCCTCGGACGCGCCAAGGGTCGTACTCGAAGAGACGATGGACGCTCAACTGCGCGCTGTCGTCGAGTTGCTTAGAAATGCCTCCGAGTGATCTCCAACGTTCTCGTGGACGCGTAGCGGTCCGAAGGTCGTCGTCGCACGTGCGGGGAGGTGAGTGCCCGGCCGATCGGCACGCGGTCCCCACGCGAGCGCACGCCCGCGCCGAGACTTTCTGGCAACTAGCGAGCTTCCTTCTCTTCTCGTGTCTGTGGAGTTGTCGCGCGACCGAAGGGCTGCTCACGACGACCTCCACGGGCAAGCCGCTCGCGAGACGGCTCGTGGGGTTCGAGAGCGTCGCGCAGATCGAGGTGTTCCTCTATCGAGGATCGCAACTTGACGCGTCCGGGCTCCGCGAGCTGCACGAGCGCGGGATCAAGACGGTCATCTCTCTGCGCAGTCACCACGCGGAGCGCGAGGAAGTCGAGGCGGCCGGCATGACCGCTGTGCACATTCCGATGCAGGCTGACCTGCTCGGCAGCGAGCCTCCGACGGACGAGCAGATCCGGTCGTTTTTCAGAACGGTGCTCGACCCTGAACGGCAGCCCGTGTTCTTCCACTGCGCGCACGGAAAAGACCGGACGGGGACACTCGCGGCACTCTGGCGCATCGAAATGAACGGTTGGACGCCGAGCGAAGCGATCGAGGAGATGCAGGCGTTCGGATATCACGACTTCTTCGAAGACCTGATCGAGTTCGTCAGGAACTACGAGCCGCGAGGGTTCGATCTTCGCGCGCTGCCGGCGCCCTGACTGCACGAGCCTGGACGAGCTGCGGCGCGGAGCGTGCGGGCGCACCCTGTTCACGATGACTCGATCCGTCGCGAACAAGGGCTCGATCCATCCCGGTTCCACCCGGGTCCACCGCGTCCACCGCGTCAACCCGCGTCAACCCGCGTCAACCCGCGTTCACCCGCGTTCACCCGCGTTCACCCGCGTCCACCGCGTTCACCCGCGTCCACCGCGTCCACCGCGTCCACCGCGTTCACCGCGTCCACCCGCGTCAGCCCGCGTTCACCCGCGTTCACCCGCGTCCACCGCGTCCACCGCGTCCACCGCGTCAACCCGCGTTCACCCGCGTCCACCGCGCCTCTACGCGGCCCAGTGGATCGTCACACCGTTCGTGAGGTTGAACGTCGCGGGCAAACAGTAAGCCGCCGCATTGCGGTACCACACTTGGTAGGTGCGCATCCCCGGGGTCGTCACCGCCCCGCGCACGGAGATGCTGGGATCACCGTTCTCGGGAAACTGGCCGGCACTCGCCGAGTTGGTCTTCGTGCCCAGTCGCTCGATGAATCCACCCGCACAGCGCAGCCCGTCGCCGAACACCGCGCCGAGGCCGCCGCCGATCGTGCTCGCGCCTTGGAAGAACAGAGCCGCACTGTTCGGCATCCGCGTGCCACGCAGCACGAGCGAGTCGGCGGTCAAACTCGCCACGCCGGCGGCCACGAGCTTGCCACCATTCCAGCTCACGGTGTTCGCGCAGCCGCCGTCCGCAGCTCCGACATTCGCACACGGACACGGCGTCCCGGTGCCGTCACCGAAGCAGTAGGGAGTTCCGGTGCTCGACAGCGGAGGGACCTGTCCGTCCTGGATCCACGCTTGGATCTGCGATTGCTCGGCAGCCGTCAGGCATGCGGAAATCGGCGCGTCGAGAACCGGATCGCCTGTGCAGCCTGCTCCCAGAGGCATGTCGCCATTCTGGATGCGCACGAGCGCGGCGAAGCCTTTCGTCTGTCCGGACACGAAATAGGAGGGGAGCTGAGAGTCCGCGTAGGCGGAGGCGATGTCGCCGTTCGCGATGTCGAACCCACCGTTCCCCTGCGTGCTGTGGCAGTCCGCGCAGTGGGCCCGGAAGATCGGGTGCACGGTGTCGAAAGGCGCCTGTGCGAGTGCGGGCGTTGCCAGGACGATGGCGAGGATGGCCGAGGGCACGAGAGAGAACTGCATCGGGGCTCCGATTCGGTGAAGGTTGACGAACGGTCGCCGACCCTAGCCGAGCTCGAATGAGGCGCGATCAAGATCGCATGAGGGCATGTCAGCGCTTCTGGAGCGCGGCTGACTCTGGTGAGTTGGAGCTGATCCAGGGCCGATCTGAGCGAAGCATCCCCTGCACCGATCACCTCCGCGTTCTCTCGGTCCCGGCCGTCTTCGCTCGACTCTCCGCGACCGCGCACGCCGATGTCGTGGCGATCGCGGCCGTCAAGGACAACACGCTCTGTTCAAGACCGGAGGAATGGAGCAACGGCGCCGGGGATCGCCCGTCGGCGTGCGTCGCAGCGTCCTCGCGCTCGACGTCGCTGGCTCGATCCCGGCGAGTGCGACGATCACGAGCTCGAACTGCGCTTCTCGATGACGATGACCGGACCCATGGCCGCCGATCTCCATCGCGCGACTTCCGACTGGGTGCGAGGGCGTCGAAGCGGTTTCGTCCGGCGAGCATTCCGGCTGCGACGCCAGCCCGGGCGGCCGGCCACCGGCTCGCCAGTCTTTCAGCCTGACTCTCGCAATCACCCGGGATGGTCACTCGGCCCGGTCGCGTCGCGCGATCGGGCCGAGCTCGAGTAGGAGGAGTTCCCCCTGTCACCCCGTGGTGGTTACGCGCATTCCTGCAACCTCGCTCACGGGAACGAGAAGGGGAATCGCACGCGTCGGAGTCCGTTCGCGTCGGTGAAGGCCTCGACATCGAGGTCGATGCCGTTCGCCGTACCGAAGTCCTGCGTGAGGATCGTCAGGCCGACCATGTCCTTCGTGAACCTGACTGCGTGCGACCAACGGTACGACGACTGCGAGAACTGCGGCGGACCGTGGGACACGACCTGGACGAAGTAGGTCGCCGTTGTCGCACTGAACAAAGGCGCCGGCCCGTTGGTGGTCGAGACGGGAAAGGCACGCCGCACGCTCGTGAGTTGCGTGTCGAAGACCTGACCGAACATCGGGATCTGGCTCACGCCCTGCGCGGGCCCGAACAGGAGCAGCGTGGAGTTCACGAGGATGCGCATCTTGCAGTCGGCGGTGCATCCGTTCGCGTCCGTGACGAAGAACTCGAGAATGGGCGCACCCATCTGTCCGGCCGTCGGCGTCCACTGGAACGTCGTGCAGATCGAGGTGCCGGTCGCGGGCAGCGGCGGCGTCAGCGTCGCTCCGATCGGCAGAGTGTTGAAAAGCGTCATCGTGATCGGTGAACCCGAACTGCCGCTGACCGCGCAAATTTGGAAGGTGAGCGTCGAACCCACGCTGCCCGTCGGCGTCGGCTCGCACGTCGTGAAGCTCGGGAACGCGCCGGCCGGGTCGCATTCGTCGGGAATGCCGTTCAGATTGCAGTCGCGGCTCGTGCCGGTCGCGATGTCGCACTCGTCCGGAATCCCGTTCGCGTTGCAGTCCGCGCTCGTGTCGTCCGCGATGTCGCACGCGTCGGGAATGCCGTTCGCGTTGCAGTCCATGTCCATCGGCCCGAGGATGCACGTGCAGCGCGCGGTGACGTCGACGTCGTCCAAGGTCACCGCACCGTTCAGCGCGATCGCGCGTCCGCTCGTGATCATCGACCCGGTCGTCATCGTGACGCTGGCCTGCGCGACGATGTTGCCGAGGAAGGTCGTGCCCGTTCCGAGCGTCGCCGAGCTCCCGATCTGCCAATACACGTGACACTCGTCCGGACCGTTGATCGTAATGACGTTCGAGTTGCTCGCAGTCGTCAGCGTGCTCCCGATCTGGAACACGAACAGCGCATTCGGATCACCCTGGGTGTCGAGGGTCAGAGTGCCTGTGAGTTGGGCCGATGACGCGAAGAAGTAGACGCCGGCCGGGAGGGTGAGCCCGCCCAGATCCTGACCTGTCAGGTTCTGATTGGGAGCCAGCCCGGCGAGCGTGTTGTACCCCGTGTTCGCGTCGTTCTGCGCCTGCATCGCGACGGCGTCAGCGGAGTGGATGGTTCCATTGACGACGACCCCCGGCGGGAAGCCCGAGATCGCGGTTCCCGGCCACACGCCGAGATTGCCCGAGAGGATGCTCGGACCGGTGTTTGTGACTGTCGAACTGGCCAAGATCGCGAAGCTCTCCGCAGAACCCAGGATGTCGGCGCGCGCCGATCCGGGCAGAAACGCAGCGAGGAATGCGATGCTGAGAATAGAGGGGAAGCGGAACATGGGGTGCTCTTGACGCGAAGGGGAAGCTCCGAACTCGCAAAGAGTCGGTGCGAACGGTCGAGGCGTCGCGCGAGCGCCGGGCCGCACATCCGGCCTGGGCCAGGTCGAATGAGCGAGTCCGGCAATCGAGGGGCCATCCATGTCTACGGCGGACCTGGGCCTCTGGAATTAGGGCGCGGTCAACTCACCGAAGCGCGCTGGACAGCGCACGTTGCAGTGATCCGCGTCAATTCGTAGTTGCTTTTCAGCCGAGGGTTGTGCAGCCGTCGAGGCACCGACGTTCCGGCCCTTTGTGCGCGCGATAGCGTCAGTACGCTGCGGAGGAGCGTCCGCTGAGTCCCTCATTGGGGCCGAATTGTGTCAAACTAGATCTCCGCACCGACGCGGCCGGTCAGCGCGCCGTGCAGTGCTCCTCGCCGCTCCAGCGCAGCGCCAGCGCATCAGGTTGCCCACCCGGTGGACCTCACCGCCCTGGTTCCGGACCGAAGTTTCTCTGGCTTGCAGCATCGGAAATCCGGGCGTTACCCCCGCGTCTCGTTCGTCGAGCCGCGATAGAGGGTTGGCCGCTGATCGGGCGCGGATCGGCCGATCGTGTGTGCTGGAAAACCGCGATGCAGGCGATTCGGGGCGTGTGCCAGCCTCGGCGCGGATCGCGCTGTAGAGAGATGGCTCCCCGGGTGGGCGGCGGGGCGAACGACGCGAGGAGCCTGGACCCAGTCGACTCGCCGCTCTGTGGGTTCCGCGACTGAACCTCTCCCGAGTCCACGGAACCGGGGGAACTCCAACCTTTCGACTGGCCGAGGGGCAAGGTTGCAATCAGCCGAGGCCCATCGTGCCGGTCAGCCAGCGTGAAGGAAGCGACGACCTTGCGCATCGCTTACCGCCGATCCAACCGAGCAGTGTAGTCGCCCGTCTGCAGCTTCGTTTGGTGGGTCCCATCCGAGACCGAGAGGACCAGACCATGAAGTACTTCCATCGCGAAGATCCGAACTCCGACAAGGCTAACAACGACAACCACGCGAACCAGTTGAACTCGAACAACGACGCCTACTGGACGTCGCGTGGGTACGACGGCCGACCGGACGACGACTGAGCCGAGAGGCCTCCAAGTGCGGCGCGTTGCTCGGATACACCAAGTCCCGAGGTTCGCGCCGCAGCCCTTGGGCGGGGCTCGTGGCGATCGAGGGTACGGCGAACGGCAGCGGGGTCTACTCGCCGGGCAACTGGTCCACGTGCGGCTGGAGCACCGTGTGAAGTGCGATCATCTTCGTCACCAACTCCTCGTGCAGTCGCGGCCACTCGTCGCGAGGTGATGCGTGTCCGCCCGGCACAGCCAGCGTGATGCGGCAAGTCACCGCGCTCTCGGATCGGTGCCAGCGCAGGCCCGGAACCTCCTGGTCGATCCGTTCGCGATGTCTCTTCATCACCTGGAACCGACGCTTCGCGAGTCCCTCGTGACGCTTGTTGGGCCAGAACATCAGGCAGACCGACGAGGTCGTCTTCTGAACGGTGTAGAGGTAAGCAACCCCACCGATGCCGCTCGGTCCCGTGACCCACGAGTCGGTCGCCGGGCTCGTGCTCGCGTGCAGTTGCGTCCGCGTGCGCGCATGCGCCAGTAGTGCATCGAACCACGCCCCTCGGATCTCTTCGCGCGGTCGAGCACTCTCGGTGGACTTCACGCGCGCACCAACAGCCTCCAGCGCAGGCTGAAGTGCTTTGCGTAAACGCATCACATGCTCGGCGAGCCACGCGACGACAGCCTCCTCGCCCTCGGGGGTATCGAGGCGCATCCCCGTGCGTTCAATGCGGAAGCAAGCGGCCCGACCGCGATCCGCTTCGCGCTCGCCCAGGTTCATGCCCAGTCGCGCGACGACCTCCTTGCGGAGCGGGCGCAGCGACTGGAAGAGGCGCTCGCCGTTCTTGCCGTGGAACGCCGCGAGCACACCGATGGTGTCCTTGCCTCGCTTGATCCAGGGGAGCATGCGCATCGAGCGATACCCGCTGTCGAAGGACATGTAGCTGACGCCGGTCGGGGTCCCGCTGTACTGCGGTTCCACGGCGCAAGCGGCTACCACGCGCTTCCAGAACGCACGGTTGAAGTCGGCGCGGTCCGCACGCGTCGCTCGCTCGGCGAGTTCGAGTTCCGGTGCGCTGCCTGTGATGGGGAAAAGGCGCGCGAATTCAGCGCAGAGACCCTCGGCGCGCGCTTCGATCGCGGAGGCCGACCAGGCACGCGCACTCGCAACTCGCTTGTTCAAGTGCAGACGACTGTCGTGCAGTTGCTCGCGCTTCTCTTTGAACGAGCGGTTCGAAAGTGACTGGTTGTAGCCGGTCAGCGTCAAGTTCCCGATGGTGTGAACGAGCCGCGCGTGGTCATCCTTCCACAGCGCCCCGAGCATGGCCTTCCACTCCGCTGCACCTGCTCCGCTGATCGTCTGCGGCAGGATGTGCTCGACCTGCAAGCGCGCCAGTTGAGTGGGCTCGCGATGTCCGTGGGCGCGCTCGATCTCCTCCAGCACGAGCCGCGCCTTGTCACCGTCCCGCTTGTAGATGGCGTGGACCTTCATGCCCGCAAGGACCTGCGCATCCGAGGGCCAACCGATGCGATGCAACATCGCGGCGATCGACTCACGCACCGGGGCTTCGAGTCGATTGGGCAGCTCGCTGAAGGTCCGGTTGTAGAACTTGGTCCCTTCGTTGGTCAGCGCGCGCCTCAACAGGAAGCTCACGAGGTCCTGAAGGCAGCCGAGCAACTCCTCGCGCGCCAGTTCGCCGCGTTGGTGACGATCGACCAACTCGTACACGAGCGGCATCGTGGTGCTCGCGTCGCAGTACGCGAGTTGGAGTAGCCGCCGGTCAAGTTCGTCCACGGGCCAGTCGGCCCCTGCTTCACCGCTCGACCGACGGTCACGGATCGCCTCGATGTCTCGGTAGTGCCGCGCGAAAGTCGCAAGCTTGCACAGCGTCTCGACGATCGCCGTTGAACTCGCGTTCGTGCCCTCGGCCCACGCGCGGAACTGCACAAAGGTCTCGCCGATCGGGAACACGCCAGCCGTCCGCGCGAGGAAGTGGCGCAGGAATGTCGTCGCCGCGCGCCCGACTCCTCCGCGACGGCTGACGCAGTCGTCCCACAGCGCCTCGAACTTCCTCCACTCGTTGGCGTCGAACCGCTCCTGTTCGTCGAACGGGACGCGCATGAACAGGTGATTGCGGACGAGGTCGAACTCGGTAAGGGCGAGGCCCGTCGTGTTCAGGCTCTCGAACACGCGGTAGGGGTTCTCGTCCTTGATGATGATGGCGACGAACGCGATGCGCCCGCTGAGCGTGGTGCAGAGTGACTTGAGCCCCTCGATACCCTTGCGTCCCGCATGGGCCGTGACCTGTTCGTGGAACCAGCGCCACGCGTCATCGACCACAGACTCGGGGTTGTCTCCCTCGTGCCGCCGATCGACGAGCGCCTGCCACGTCGCGCGATCCACGCTGCGCGGCATCAGCTTGTAGTGGTACTGGTCCTTGCGTCGGTGGTGGATCAGGTAGCTCTCACGCAGACCTTCGGCGTACTCGGAATCTCCCGAGTCCCGGATGGCGGCACCCAGCGCGCCAAGGAAGATCGAGAGCGTCGTGAGCCGTTGCTGGCCGTCGATGACTTCGAACCGGGATAGGTTGTCTCCCGGGATCTGCGTCATGGGCACGGTGACGAGCGGCCCGATGAAGTGCTTCTTCGTTCCGCCCTCGCCGTCGAGTTCCAGAACGTCGTCCCAGAGCTGCTTCCACTGCTTCTCGCCCCAGGAGTAGGAGCGTTGGAAGTGCGGGATGAGGTAGGCGCTGGTGCCTGCGAGGAGGTCTTGGACGGATCGGATCCCGGCATCCATGGGAAAGGTGGAGGGTCGTGCGAGGGGAAGCGGCGGCTGGGGCGACGAAGCGCGGAGCATCGCAAACCGAGGTGGGCGTGGCACCCTCGCTCTTCGGGCTCGTGGCGCGGGGAGCGCGGTCGACGCCCGCGCATTCGTCGGATGCTGTACGACCTGCGTGAGCGATGCGGCGCGACCCGCTACCATCCGCCCGCCGCCTCCAGCCGAACCTGCACGCGAGCAGCGGGGAAGGCCGAGGCGGCTCTCTCGGGGCCGACGGGGGCGACTGACCCTGCCCCGAGTTGGTGGACACCTGGGTTAGGTGAATCTCAAGGGAGACGGAAAAGTTCGCAGTTCCACGGGGAAGGGGTCAGGGGAAGGGTTCGCCCTTCCCCTGTTGGGGGAGCCGCGCGGAGCCAGCGCGAAGCTGGCTGACGCGCAGCGCGGCGGTCCGGGGGCGAAGGCCCCCGGGAGGCCAATGCCATCAGGCTCCAGCGTGACACCACGCGAAGCACGGCGTCGGCGGTCGGCAGCACGCGGAGGATGGCCGTCGTCGCCAGCCGCGAGACAATGCAGCGGCGAGACTCCCACTCACGTACAGGCTGGAAGGCACGTCATCGTCAGGGCGAGTTGAATTCAGCAAGACTGCCTACTCATCCTCTCGCTCGTGATACTTGCATGTGATAAGATGCGGACTCTGCGCCTCATCTGTGGCGCCCAACACACGACCAAGAATATTCATCAGAATCATGGCAAGTTCCAACGCAGACACCCGAGTCTGAGAATGTCCGTGCCGCTGGGGTCCATTGTAGCAGAATTCACGCAGTTGTTTCGAGCGCATTCTCCGCTATTCACGAGCGCGAGTTTCGTCGAGACCAACGCGATTTCTCCCGGGCTGGGCCGCTCAGTCCAGAATTGCTGACCACCATGGTGCTCTTCATGGTCGCTGACGCGAATACGCGCGGCTACGAGCTCCTGCTCAAGGGCTTGTGGGACCAAGCGCGCGATCACGGGCTTCCAATGCCGACGGTGCGGCCGATCACGGCTGCGTCGTTCTG
>Ga0163148_10005768_pt1 | contig 12257 bp, 13 predicted proteins | sample OliLakLV19MP7P2_FD_148606 | JGI IMG/M metagenome (GOLD analysis project Ga0163148, IMG submission 148606) | Freshwater microbial mat bacterial communities from Lake Vanda, McMurdo Dry Valleys, Antarctica- Oligotrophic Lake LV.19.MP7.P2 | ecosystem: Environmental > Aquatic > Freshwater > Lake >... | reverse complement strand
CTTGGTGGGAGCACTGGCTTTACTTTCTTTTGGGCCGGCACTGATTCGGGTTCCGGTTTTTTCTTGATTGCCAAAAAGCATTGGTTCTGGTTCCGCTTCTCCTTCTTCCTCAATTCCATGACCCTTCTTCTCCGCGAGTGCCTTTGTCTCTTCAACATCTTCAACTGGTAGCAGAGTGACTGTCTCTGGTGTCGTAGGTAGCGACAATCCTTTCCACTCACCGCACACTTTGTTGAGCCACGTGGCATCTCTTGAGTTGATCACTTTATCCGTCGCTAAGTTCAAGAGTCGGCTGCGTCTGCAGCGTGATCTCTTGAGCGTCCTAAGCACATCGTGGGTGCTCCTCTGTTTGCTAGCTTGCCTTTCATTTTGTCTCCGAACTTAACGCATGCAACTTCTCCAAATTGTCTGAAGTTCTTCACACCTTGAAGTTCTCTTTCAAAGAAGGCAACGTAGGCTGGTTTGGAGCAGCTTTGTGACAACAGTGTGTTCTCGATGTCAGTCAAGTTCATTGCTACTTCACCCCATAGTCCTTTGCGCAGATCTTCAGTAAGTCTTGCTGCGTTAAGTGCTGACTTGATTCGCCTTGTGATGACTGCTGTCTTTCTTTCCACCTTGCTGTTGAACTGTGGTGAGTCTCTGCTTGTGTGCTCCACTTGGATCTTTCTTGGGCATTCTTTGGTTGCTCCTTTGCAGTCTTCTGCGAACTTCTTCAGCTCACCCGCGTCGTCCATCCTTGTGCATTTGACCGGGTTGCCTCTGTCGTTAAGTCTTCTCGCCAGCGTTCTCAGATTCTTTGGTGCATGAGACTTCTTCTCTGTCAGGTGGCCCCATGTGCACCCGGTTGCGTCATCGACAGCTGCTAGCCAAACTCTTGCGCCACCTAGGGACTTGTGCTTGGAGACACTCAACATGTCTACGAACAGTCTCTCTCCTGGTGTCTCACTTTGAGTTTTCGTCGTCTTGGACACTTTCTTCTGTTCGGAATTGCTGGCAGTCTTCACATGCTTCCAGAGTTCCCGTCAACTTCCATCCACACCACTTTGCTGTCAACTTCATTGCTTCATCTGATGTGTGTCCGAACACTTTGTGGAATCCATTGGCATTCCAATGTGCTGGCTTGGGTTTAGGTTTCGATTTTGAATTTGAATCCTCTGCATCTGGATCATCAGCATTTTGCACACCCTACCCTCCTGATTCAGACTCATGAGGTTCTTGCCTGTCAACATGGTGAGCTGCTCGGGGTTCTTGCATGTCGGTTGCTGGTGTTGCGTGCTCGCCAAGCCTTGGTGGCAGTTCGACACCACATAGGATCCCGTCTTTTGTCTTGGTGATCTGGTCGAATGCCATAGTCGCATTCTTCTTCGTTAGCACAATGTTGGTCCCTTCATTCGATAGGATCCAACCTTTCTCAATAGCCTTCATCAAACTGAAAAGGCATGCATCAAAATCCGGAGCATGCTTGCAGTCTTCCAACAGCATGTCCATCGCATCGCCGTTCTTCTGCAAGAGCATTAAGGGAAGAGTTCCTTTCTTTAAGAGTCGAACTTGATTCCCGTTTCCAACTTTGACTGGATCATTGACATCTTCCACATCCATCATTCCATCATCGACATTCCCCATGTGAGTTGAAGCACCACTGTTGGCTATCCAAGTGCTTCCAGCAAAGCCGCCAGCTGCAAAAGCTACTTCAACATCAGCATGGGGATGTCTTAGGCGCTGAAGGCGCCGTCGGTCTTGTTCTTCTTCCAACCCTTCCATCGACCAACTTCCAGCAGGTCCGTTGACAGTGGGAGCTTGTGCCACACTCTCCACATTCATGTGGCTTGCCGAAGCTTGAACCAATCGTGATGGCAAAAATTCGACTGATTCGACGAGCGTTGCTTGCTTTGGCATCTTTCTTGGCCCTTTCCTGCCAGGAGGCCTTGTCGAGGAGGCATTCCTCTCTCTCAATGTTCACCCACAGTTGGCGTTCCGTGTCCTCCCGTCTCTTCTGATCCTTCGCCAAATCAAATCCCTTGGCCTTCTCTTTCTTGGCTTGATCCCTGTGGAATGACGCTTGGACCAAGTCGAGAAGCATTTTGAGCGGTGATTGGTCGATTTCTTCTTGGGCTGTTTGGGCTTGTGCACCATCCTCTTTGTCTGCAACAGTTCTGCTTCCGAGCATGTGCTCCACACACCATCGGTCTGCGTCTGCCTTCGTCTCTTCTTCGGCTTTGAAGTTCAGAAACGGTCTGTGCACAACACCCTTTTGCTTTGCTTCTTCCCATTTCTTCTGCATTGCTCCTGCTGCAAGTGATGGGAAATCGTTTCTTTTTCCGTGGTGGTTGTTCACGTCTCGTGCGCGCAGGAGGATGCAGTTCAATGACTTTTCGTTGATGTCTCTCCATGCGCAGCCTGGTGGGACATGGTCTCGACATCCATGTCGCACGAAGTCCATGTCCACCCACAGGAAAGGCTTTCCTCGGTGGATCTTGTCGACTCCAGATTCGTCTTCCTTGTTCACCAAGAATGCCATTTGTGCTTGTCACCACCAATCGGGGCCACTGGTTTGCGAGCATGCTCCCTTGAATGCCACTGCAGTGCAATTTCGAGCGTGTCTAACAACATTTGCAGACCAACCAAGCTTCTTCCACTTGCAGCTGTTCCTGCAGCTCCTCCGCACAGGAGCATTTCCAGAGTTTCCATTGCGAACTGAAGGCCCCATGTTGGTTCTTGGTGTTGTCCTTGCTCGTGTTCATGTTTGCCGACATCATTAATCTTCGTCTGGGCATTCATTTCAAACTTGGGTTCACTTCGGTTGGCAAAGTTTCCTTCTGCATGTGCATTGACTTGCACAGCCTGTGCACCTTGAGGTGCTGTGCTAGGAACGTTTTGAATGGGACGCGCTCCGACGAGTCGGAATGCTGATGCTCCAACTTGGGCTCCATCACATGATTCCCTTTCCAATCCTTTCCGATGCCCTTTGCCAGCGCCATGAAATCATTCCACCGTGCTCTGCCATCTTTCTCTCCATTTTGTCTTGGTTCACAGCACCGTGTGTGGCTCCGAACGCACTGAGTGGAGTTCCTTCCCACTTTGGCTCTTGCTGCAGCTTGTTTTGGTCCCAGATCATTGGGAAATTCGCGTTGTGGGGGATCATTGTTCCCATGTGCGGAGCTGTTCGTTTGAAGAACTCCACACCCGCAAAGTTGCTTAACATTTCGATCGACATTGTCAAAAACTGCTTGGTTTGAATTGAAATTGATGTTCTCAGCGACAGAGTGAGGCTTTGCCACACTCCACTCTAGCCTGCCTTTGACTTTGATTGTGGTGTCTTTTCCACGCTTGCAATCGTGCACACGGGTCAACTTTTTGTCCCGCGCGTTTCCCACAGTTGCTCCAGGCATTTTCATGCCCTTCGGGTCATTCGTGCTTCCACTTAGTGGTTTCTTGGTTTTGCGCCAGTCGACCTTTCTGTGCTTTGCCTCGATCCATTCTTGTTCTGATTTTGGGTCTTGTTGAATTCCGCACCACTCTTCTGCTAGGTTCTCCTCATCAGAGGGACACCAATCAGGCACTGAGCAGCACACTGTTTCATCGTCCTCCTCATCAGATCCTCCGAATGAATCCAAGAACGAGTCCGGATCAGGGCATCCTTCATCATCGATGGTGTTGTCAACTGGTTCGAAACTGTGCGACTTGTGTGTGATGTCATCTTCGTCACAAGGCATGCACATGAACGCGACCTCTTCTTCATCTCTTGCTGCGTTTGCTGATTCACTTTGCTTGCAGTTGGGTTTTCCTTTTGTCTTGAAGCAATCAACCAACTTGTGTCCAAACATGCCACAACCATCACAGCACATGTTCCCATGAACTTCTTCTTCGGTGCACCATTTCGGTTGTGGTAGCCACCATTGTTGTTTCCTTTCTTGATGTTCTTGTTTCAGCAATCTTTGCCCATGTGTCCCATCCTTCCACAGTTGTAGCATTTATCTTTGAAGGTCTTCCCGGACGCACAGAAGCCTTTCTCTCCTTCATGCGAGCCTTTCTTCTCCTGCGCATCTTCGACATTCTCAAGATGTGTCTTTTCAAGGTCAATTGTCAACATGTCCAAGGTGTGCACAGATGTCAACCTTTCCTTAACAAACAACTTCTTTGTCTGGCATGGGTTCATCATGGAGCTGCTCTTACTTTCTGGCGGCTGGCAGCTCACTCAAAATGTCATGCGTGAAGTCTTCGTCACTGACATCACGTCTTTTCCTTCATCTTTGTCTTCAATTTTTTCATCTGTGCGATGAATGGGCTTCGTTGCTGATCGTCTCTCATCTTTGTGCCACAATGCTCTTCTTTTAGGTCCGCAATTGATTTCGATTCAACCTCTTCACATCTTGTGGTCATGGCCGTCCATTCCTCATGGAATTGTTCATCGGCATGGCCCGCTTCACGGTTGTGGAATTTCTCAACAAGGCAGAACACCGATTGACCCTTTTCTGTGTCTGTGAGGATCGAATTCAACAGGATGCCCACTGCTTTCTGGTTCATCTTTTGAACTCTTTTCACCTCTTCTTTCACTTCATCACTTGCTCCTGAGGGAGCAACGTGGTTGTTGCTTTCCACAACGCCACCCACTTTCTTCGTCAGCAGCTCGGACAATCCACTTCGCGCTGGGCACAATTCTAGCTTCTTCTTGCAGAAAGGCCACTTGGCCCCATCACCATCAAATGTTGAAACCCTTGTTCCAACTTTGCTTGAGTGCTCCTCTTCGGTCTTTGTCATCTTTGATCAATGCAACACAACCGAGGGAGGCTTCGACAGTTGTCTTTTCAAAACGTGTTGTGAAGTCCTTTCTCTTGGGTCGCACACTTTGTCCCATTTCTTCCAATGAGAGACACAACTGCCACCATCATTGCGTTTTCTATGTGGAGCGTTTTCTATTGTCTTATGTTCTGGATTGTGAGCCAAGTGTGTTGGCTTCACTCATCTCTGTTTCGACACTGCCAGGATTGGCATCTTGGTCCTGTTGCGGGTCCAATCATCCCCGCATCATCTTGTCCATCTGTCTCACAAGACAGACTTGTTTGCCTCCTCACATCCTACATCGATGCATAGGATTAGGTCATCCCACTAGCTAACCATGTCCTGCATGTAGTAGCCTAGCGGCTCTGTCACTGCAACCGGCACGTTTGCATGGGATCCAGAGTGCGTCCCTAACTGTCTGACCATCGACGGTGGAATAACCTCCACGACAATCGCGTTGCTTGACACTCGCCTTCTCGTTATGAGCGTTACGTGTCATGATGTCAATCACGATTCAAAAATTTAACCAATGCGAAACGCACATGTTGAGACAAAGACAAGAAGCCCGAAATCATTCAAATCAACGAACCAATCAATGCGATTCCTTGTTTATCTTATTCGCGGAAATATTACGGAGAACACGCTTCAGCTGATCGAGGGTGATGTTTTGAACCTCGCCATCAAGCCATCAAACAATGACTACAATCATGAATCTCAAGGAATAATGGATCATGGAACAACAACCGAATCTACACGTAGCTATTGAGTATAGTACTAGCATCACGGACGCCTAAAGACAACAAAGAAGATTGGCCATCATTCACTTTTGGTCGGAGTGACACAACACATCCATAGAATAGATACGCACACTACACTGATATGAAAACTAGCTAACTGGCGTTCGACTTGGTTTTGAACTTTCGTAATACAGAACAACACAATCATAAAGTAGCAACAACGACCTACAAAAAGAAGCTGGCATAGTCAACACAATAACAATACACGCATAGAATTGACAAAACAACAACCAATTACCATGACAATGACACGTTCCTTCTCGTCCATGATGGCGGCAAATCGCCATCGAATATTGCAACTACGCAATCCTGCTGTGGTTGCATCCTCCTCACAAGCCTTTCGTTGGAAGAGCACTCGTCCTCGTCCTGTCAGCGAATTTCCTCCCTGGGTTCCACCACCGCGACCACCACAATCATCGTCACAGTCATCAAGACCACTGCCATCCCGACAACCCACGGCGTGGGCACCACCGCCCTCCAGTGGCGCTACCAGTTGGCCGGGATCAGCGACACCACAACAGCAAGCGACACAACAACAACCACCACAACAAGCGGCCGCGAAAACGAATCTAACCTTGATGCAAATTGGCCCTTATAAATACCAACCCAAACAATGCAACAGTTTGGTGTACTTGCCCAATACGGTTTCACTCCAGTACGAAAACGACAAGGATTTCACATTGAATTGTGTCGATTTTGGAGTGGCCAAAGCTGGCGACAAAGGCAAAGGCCACGTCTTGTTGGGACGCAATGGCTGTGGCAAGTCCTTGTTGGTGAAGTATCTAGCAAATCCAAAGCTACTCGAAGAACGTTTACTTGACAGTGACATTACCGACCATGTGGTCTTGCCCAATCCCAAACAAATTGCACATGTTTCCTTTGATTCTCATTTGCAAATGATTGGTCAAAATGCCCACCTGAGTGTCCAGGATGCTATTACCGGCGGCAAACGAGGCACGCTCACCAAAACCATGCAATACTTGATTGTACGATTTGGATTAAAGTCGCTTTTGCACCGCACGGTTTCCACCTTGTCGACGGGAGAAATTCGCAAGACACTCTTGGTAGCAGCCTTGAGTCAACAACCCCGGCTCTTGATCTTGGAAAATCCCTACGATGGATTGGATGTGGAGTCCCGCAAGGAACTTCAATCGATTGTCGCCAAGACCATTGAAGGCTTGCACAACAGTGGTAAATTATTGGTGGCCAGTGTCAATGCTCAAAATGTCCCACCCGCTCAAGTCGTCCTCAGTACGCATCGTCCCGAAGAAATCGGAAACGAAATTGGGACGGTGAGCTTAATTGCTTCCAAGGACGAGAGTGAAAATGACGTCTTTACCATCCACCGTCCCCCGGGTTGGTCGCAAGAACAAATCATGTATGCCGCCCTCGGTATGGACAAGGATCACAACAAAAATCAAAATTGGGCCGTCGTGGAACCATGGAATGCGGAGGATCCTTCCTTGCCCTCTTGCGAGGATTTGACAAACTTTTGGGCCCAGGGCAAGGCGGCCGACAATGACAATGATACAGTCTTGATGAATTTGGAGCAAGTCAAGATTCAGCGGCAGCGAGATGGAGTTGTGAAGGAATTGCAAGGTGACGATTTAGTCACCCTCTTACACCCTCTATCATGGAAAATTGAGGCTGGACAACGATGGTTGATTGCCGGAGGCAATGGTGCTGGAAAATCGACTCTGTCACGATTCTTATTGTCCCAAGAAGAAGAAGGCGTTCCACAATCACAAGAAGAATCCGAACACGTCCACGACACCACGGTCGATTTCACATCGGGTACTTATACCAAAACCCCGTCCACAACCATTGGATGGGTCTCTACGGAATCACATTTGGGAACCATCATGATGGACGATACTTCCATGGCATGGGATGTAATCACTCACCAAGGACGTGTTTCCGACGACGTAGCGCGCCAAGTCGTGTCGTGGGTCTTTGGAGACGAAGGAGGGAACATCCAAAAGCTCCTGGAAACAAGATCCCTCACAACCTTGTCCCAAGGACAACAAAAATTAGTCTTAATGGCAGCAGCATTGGCCACACGTCCCAAGCTCCTCATTTTGGACGAACCGACGCAAGGACTGGATTGGGTCCATCGTCGTCGCATCTTGGCTTTGCTCGAACGTCTTTGTCAATCGACCCACGTTGGTCTCGTGTACATTACCCATTATCCAGAAGAATGGATTCCTTCCATTTCGCATGTCTTGCATTTGGGTGCAGGTCAGGTCAAATACCAAGGACCCAAACGTTACTACAGCCCCAATCGATTGGAAGAAGAAGAGGATGAGGATGCGTTTTTCTAAACAAGCAGGCAGCGGGTAGCACTGCCGTGCAGTAAAGTACGGCAGTGTTCTGGGCACCGCACTTGTGGGAGGAGAGAACACGGAACGATTGGCCAGTTTGGCGTTGATGGAAGGAAGGCATCGCTGAGAATCATTCAACGTCAATGGATCGAGCGTTGTGTGTGTGGGTGGAATGAAAAAGCTCATACTTCCGACGGAGGGTCCAGTCTCTCGTCGACCAAGAGAAACGCACTGCATAATAATAAATAGACAAGCAAACACTACTAATTGCATAATAACAACAATAATAATAGCAACAATGATACCACTAAAATTATGTACTACCCGCACGCCCTACCACGTGCCAGAACAGCACATGTCAGTAATATGCGAAGAGTACGAAACTGATTCTGGGTATAAAATTCAACGAAGATGCACGATGTGCAAGAGCCCCCAGGGTATGCTTTATATTTATTCTAAATGTATGCACCTCATGGCTATGGCGAATCCTTTTGCTTGGGCCTATATAGCTCCTACTAAGTAGCTAGATTGTCTTGAAAAAGCTTACTACCGGTGGCTTCTCAAAGACATCTTTGGAAGCAAAGGCCTCCCAATCTCCAAAATGAGGTGCCTTGGTATGTGCCTCAAATCCTTCTTTTCCAGCATCTTCGCCGGTATATTGTTCATGAAAATGAAAGACATTTGGCGCGGTCGTCGATTCCCCATAGACATATTGCAGTGCCAGTGGTTCGTTGGCATCGGTTCCGGCCTTGTTGGCGGCAATCACCTGGAGGAATTCGTCTCGGACGTCCGCTTTGGGATACAGATTGACATTTAAACAATAGGCATAGTCTGGAATTCCAAATTTGGTGGGCACGTGTGTCCCATGATAAAAATCCACCTCGGGTCCCTCGTCGTTGGACCATGGCTTGGTATCACAAAAGGGCCTTCCATTTGGCAAAGTGGGGCGTCTTGGTGTGGTATTGAAAACCATCTTCGTCGACGTATTCTTCATGAAAATAAAAGGTGTTGGGCGTCGATGTGTCTTCTCCCACGACAAACTGCAAACAAGCCGGTTCCGTCTCTAGCGAATCCTTTTGGTCCAGCTTGATACATTCCAGAAACTGATCACGTTGATCGGGGCGGACTTTGACTTTGACATTTAAACAAAACGGGGCAGCCATGTTTTTAGAAGCACTACTAAAAGCAGTGGAAGGATCGACTAGTAGTAATAGGAGGAAGGCGGTAGCGACTAGCAAAAACTGGTACGGCATCATTCTTGGATCGCCGATTAGTTTAGTGGAGTGGGAGGGAGTGCCATGGAGTCTTTGAGATTGTACGACGTGCGTAGCATCTGCTGGAGACTCGTTGAATGTTGTGACGAAGCAACGTGTTGAATCAATCAATGAATCATTCGATCGTTGGTCCATCGATGTCTTTCTTACTCCGCAAAGATGCGGGACAACTGTGCGGCTATTGATAGTTTTGGTCACGGCAATTTGAAGCAGATTCAACTGCTCATTCAGATTGTGCAAAAAGGTCATGAGGTTTGTGGAGTGTGCTTGCTGAATGTGCGAATGCCAAACATTTGTTCTGAATCTGCTCTCTGTCAACATTGTTCTTCAGTTTTTTGACAACTGAATGACTTCGTTTTTCGCTGAAATGCGAAGTCGTTGCGCGCTTGAACGAGAGTCGCGTCTCAACCAAACAACTGTTTTGAAATGAGATTTTTGCCCTGTGGGAGCTTGTCTTTTTGTCCACTGAGGTGACACCCACATTTGGCAACTGAATTTGTGCCCCACAAGGTCACAAAGGGCCAACCGCTGCGCAGCCGCTGCGGCGCGCCCTTGCGCCACCAGAAAAGTCAAATGGGTGTTGAAGGCAATGCCATGCAGTGCCAGCAGCAGTGCATGTTTTTCTTGCCATTGCTGTTGCCATTGCCATTGCTAACACTGTGGTGACCCTCTTCCAGCTAGGAGCTGCAACCAGCAAGGTTCCTCTCCATGCATGGGTCTTTTGAGGCCGCGGAATTCCGGACCAAATTTTCTGTCGTTCATGATTGACTCCCGCCGATCCAGTCTAATACGATCCAATGAAAATCGGCCTTGCTTGCGGAAATTCGATGGCGCACAGACAATGTTTGTTGCAACAACTGGTCATTCCCACAAAAGAAAAAGTCACTACTATAGCTAGTAGCTAGAATATTATTTTTGCTACGAACATAGTTGATTAGCCAACTCGCTCCTTCACACTCCATTCGAGGAGGCGAGCAGCATGATCATGACTGGTTTGCAACAAAAGTTGAGTACAGGATTAGCTCTTTTGGCTTTGGTCGGTACCATTACGTATGTGTTGACGGATGAAAAGACGGCCTCCTATTTGCATGGACGAGTCACCAAAGTAACTCACAACGGGACAAGTACTACTGCCACGCGACGCCGACGACAAATTCAAATTTCCAATTGCACCTTGACGCCACCCATCGATCCAGCTGCCTTGCCCCAGTTTTATCAAAATTCGCCGTGTGCCCAAATTTTATTGGGCAATATTCTTGGCAAGACCACCAGTATGGATGATGCTTCTACGAGGAATATTATTCCCCGCCGATGGCTCCTGCTGGGAGACTCCACGATGGCCAAACTCTTTAAAAATTCCATGAGACCCGTTTTGATTCAAGGTCCACAATTGGAACAATTGTACAAGTCGAACTATAAAACCGATCCTACAGTACAAAAGTGTTTGAAGAAGAAGAAGCTCAACATCACCACCAATACCAAGAAAAGTCCATCGTCAATGCCAACGTTAAAATGTACCAATCGACTTCACCAAAGATGTCAACTCAATCAATATTTTCAATTTCCACCGATACCACTGCCGCCGCAACAACGACGAAAACGGCGACGACTTGGCAGCAATATGACTTCAAGCATGACTTCAAATACCACAACACAAACTTGGATCATGCCCGACCCCTCCAAAGGAGAAGGTCCAGCCTTGTTTGGACACGACAATCCCAATTGCCAGGACTGTGGAGGATGCAATTCCGAATATACCTTTTGTGATTTTGTCATGGACGGAGAGGAACCATCACCACCACCACCCAATCCACAACAACCGTCACAACGAAGAAGATTGCAGCAGCATATTCGAAAACAACATAGGCACCGTCGTCGTCGTCTGCAGGAGACTACTGCTATGGACCATGAGAACGACAACGCCGATGAATGCCATCTCAACAGTACTGCCATGCGCTCCTTCTTCGCGGGTCATGCCTATGGAGGATATTTTTCCATTGAATATGCCCGGGATGTCGAAATACAAACGCGTCACTATAAAACGACCCAGGAAAATGTGGTGGGCGTCTTTGTTCCACAACACTACAACCAAAATCATCATCATCAGCAGCAGCAGCAGCAGCAGCGCGATAATGATGACACGGATCGAGCAGCAACAATGGACACAAGGCTGCCGGCTAGTAGTACGATGACATCCAGCACGTCGGATCTCTTTGGAGGTCCTCCGATTTGTGTGGTGAGTTCCGGAATTCACGACATGCGCGTGGGTGTCGTCGGCTGGAACCCAACCAACAAAACCGGCGCCGATTTGGACATGTATTTGTACAACGTGCGCCACTACTTGGGGCTCTTGCAACGACAGTGTTCGCACATTGTTTGGATCCTCAATGCTACGCCAGTCCGAAAAAATGATACCGATCCTCTCTATGCGCCGCATCCACAAACCGTGGAACGCGTCCAAATATGGAATCGTGCCACCCAAGACCTATTGATGGAATGGAACTCCATCAGCAACGAAAACAACAACAACAATAACGACAATGGCAGTAACAACGTTGTTCTACAAAGCTTGACAGTCATCGACGTCTTTGAAGCGTCCACGAAATGGCCACGACCAGCCAGCTACGACAATGTCCATTTGACGCCTGCATGGTATCATGCCTTGGGATTGTTTTTGGTGTACACCCATACTCAACTCATTGCAGCTACTGTGGCACAACAATAAGAGTCCCACAATAATGATGGCGTTGCTGCGGCAGCACCACAAGACCGAAAAGAGTCGTGGAACGGCATTTTGATTTGATCCTATTCTAGAATAAAAAGAAAGGGCGCGAGAAAACAAGCATAAAAAGAATCCTGCGCCACGAGGCCGAAAAGAGACGGGGAACGGCATTTTGATTTGATCCTATCTAGTGTTTGGTAACGGTAATCCCTAGCCTTATCATTGGCAACTAATGATAAGTCATGCTGGCATCATTAGCATCATCATTAGTTGTCATTAGTCACTAATGACAACTAATGATCATTAGTGTCATCATTAGTCACTGTTATCAGCACCAGTGCTGGTGCTAACTAAGCCAACTAAG
>Ga0163148_10005765_pt1 | contig 12261 bp, 6 predicted proteins | sample OliLakLV19MP7P2_FD_148606 | JGI IMG/M metagenome (GOLD analysis project Ga0163148, IMG submission 148606) | Freshwater microbial mat bacterial communities from Lake Vanda, McMurdo Dry Valleys, Antarctica- Oligotrophic Lake LV.19.MP7.P2 | ecosystem: Environmental > Aquatic > Freshwater > Lake >... | reverse complement strand
ATCTGTGGGATTTCATGGAGACTCCTGTTCTAGTGTAATTCTATTACTTATTGGTGCCGGTTGCCGGTGCGGTGCTTCGACCCGTTCGGGATCGAACTGTTTTGCAGATGCGGGCTCTTTGATGCAACTGCGCAAGTGATTTCCTATAACAGACCACGATCTTTTGGATCGCGAGTCTCAGAATAGCCGTTTGACGAGCCAAGGATTGGAACCGAGGTGCCTGACTTCCTGAACCGTTCCATTCGGATACTTCCGAATCTCCGGTAGCCTCCGCGACAGTGCCCGAAACCCGCTCATCTGCGGATCGAGTCGTCCGCAAGTTCGTCACCGCCAAAGGTCTATCGAGTTCATCGTAAGATCGGTGTTTGTTGGCTCAGCGTGAACTGGACGGTTGTCGCAGCCCAATCGCCTCGAGATTTATAGCCTTTCGCTTGGATCGGCGGTCCTACGAGGCTGACCATCGACTCGACCGAGCCGCTGAGATACAACTCGGCAAGCACTGCTTGAGCGCGCCGTAGAGGACGAAGTCTACACTCATCCGCAAGAGGCTGTTCATTTTCAGCCAAGCCAAAGCACGTCACAGGATGACGATCGATGGATGCCCCCGCCGACTTGCCGCGATGGAGATCGGGATGAGCCCTGCAATGGACCAGTCAGCCGGCTCCCGCGCGATGAGATTGCACAATGCCTTCCGGTAGCAGGCATAGCCAGTGCGTGAGCAATGAACAACACATTCGGACGTTTGGCTGCAGTACCCGCCAACACTGCATGCCAACGGACTTCGAGAAATCTGCACGCGTCATCAATCCAATTTATAATTATGGTTTACAGCTATGAAGACGATTGCGTTTGCACTTTTTGCCATTCAAGTGATCGCACAGGCCCAGAACGTGGGTCCTATGCGTGGACTTCCCGCACATGCGAGCCGCACGATCCAGGCTGCGCCACGGGTGCTGCCTCCTGATCTGATGCGGATCCGAAAGCCCAGCGAGTTCCGGTTAAAGGCTCTGTCTGGCGTGGAGAAGACGCGTCTCGCAACGCCCTCGGAACAGGGCTTGAAACGCGCGGGACTTCATCGCGACATTGAAAGTACGGCCTTTGCCGCGTCAGGACTTTGGACCCAAACCGCAGCCGGAAAGTCCATCTGGCGCGCCGCTGTGCATTCGCCAGGAGCACGCGGCATCCGTTTTCATTTCACTCAATTTCACGCCGGCGATGGTGCGCGCGTCTGGTTGCACGATGATACGGGTGAGGAGATCGCGGGCCCCTACATGGCGAACGGCCCTTGGAACGATGGTGATTTTTGGACTGACATCGTTCTCGCGGACACAGCTTATGTTGTTTATGAGTCCGGCACACCGGAACGCGCGGCGATTCCCTTTCGCGTGACGGAAGTCTCGCATGTGACGCCCGAAGCCTTGCCTTACGAGAAGGCCGGACCTGCGGCCGCAGCCGCCAGTTGCAATCTCGATGTCACCTGCTATGGCGACTACGCCAATCTCGCCAAGTCGGTGGGACGCTACATCTTCGAGCAGAACGGCGATTCCTATTTCTGTTCGGGCACGTTGCTCAACACCAAAAACAGCAGCGGAATTCCTTACTTTCTCACCGCCAATCATTGCGTGTCCTCTGAGACGGTGGCGCGCACGGTATTGATGTTCTGGTTCTACCAGACGAGCGAATGCCGTGGAACACCGCCGCGAGATCGCGACGTTCCTCGCACCAATGGCGCGACGTTGCTGTCCACTCTCTCGTCCACACGCGGTGACGGAACGCTGCTGAAATTGACCGGCGTAGCGGATGGTGTCACTTTCGCCGGTTGGACCGCGGATCCCGTTTCCGACGGCACGAATGTCGTTGGTATTCATCATCCATCCGGCGACTATAAGCGCATTTCGTTTGGATCTCTTCAGCCACCCACACGCTTCAGCGGCTATGCGCTCGACAATTTTAAAGGGGCGTTTTGGGATGGCGGTGGACTCACCGAAGGCGGATCTTCAGGCTCCGGCTTGTTTACGAAAGACGGCCTTCTCTTCGGTATGCTCAGCCACGGACCTAAGTTTGACACGGCGGCACAGTATTGCGCGGGGGTTCCGTTTGCCGACAACTACGGCAAGTTTTCCGCGTTCTTTCCGCAAATCCGCGACTTTCTCGAAGAGCGCACGACAGCAGGCCCGGCCGCGCCTCCCGGATTGAATCCAGCGGATTCGCGTCCGCTGACTTCCGGAACGGCCGTCAGCATCGATCTGGCTGCGATATCGTCGGCGACACTTTTGGGTGCGCCCAACATGTTCCGGGTTGTGGTTCCTGCCGGGTCGACACGCCTCGACATCCGTGTGACCTCGACGCCCAACGTGAACCTGGCGATTTATGCCCGCTTGAACAACCTGCCTGCGGTGGAAAACGGCCGCGTCACCGCGGATAACTCTGACGAATCCGATGGCGGCAACAAGACCTTTTCGATCACGCTGCAGAGCAATCCTCCGCTGCGCGCGGGAACCTACTACATTCGATTGGGCGTGTTCACGACCAACGTCCGCACCACTGCGACCGTCACCGCGACCGTGGCAAGTGGAGGTGGTCCGCTGGTTTCCGGCATCCCCGCGCCATTCCGGCTTGGGCCGTTTACCGAACCAAACTTCGCGCCGTATAGCTTTACCATCGAAGTACCAACTGGAGCGACGAACCTGACGGTGCGGCTCACCAGCCAGAATCCCAGTATCGATGTCGATCTCTACATGCGATACAACCAGGACATTGGTCTCGCAAATGGCCGCATCGTTGCCGATCACCGCTCTGAGGATTTTACCGGCAACGAGGTCATTAGCATCACCAACACGAGTAGCCCGCCGTTGCGCGCTGGAACTTACTACATCACCATGGTTTTGTACCAGCCGAACGAGATCTCGCAGGGCACCATCACCGCCACGGTAATCGGAGGCACCACCAGCGGATCCGCGCAGATCCCGACCTTCAACACAACGCTGCTCTCCAGCGGACAAACCGTAAATCTCACGATCCCCGCCAGCAGCTTCGGAACCTTACTACGCGGCAATCGCGGTTATCGCATCGAAGTCCCACAGGGCGCAAGCCGACTTGAGGTGAAACTCAATCCGAGCAATCCGCGGCACGATCTCGATCTCTACGTGCGGTTCAATCAGGAAACCGTGATTAGCGGAGGCTTCCCTTTGGCGGATCATTACTCGGAAAACCTGATCGGGAGCGAGTCCCTTGTGATTACGCCCAACAGCAATCCACCATTGCGCGCGGGCGTTTACTTCATTTCGCTGGGCGTCTTCAGTGAGAACATCGCGATAGCGGCAACGCTGCAGGCCACCATTACGACTGCCGGGCAGGCCGCTCCGAATACGCTCACGCCCGGGGCGTCCCGCAATTTCAGTCTGCCCGCCGTTTCGGCCGCAACGCTCTTTAACGGAGCCAATGGCTTTACGGTCAATGTTCCAGCCAACGCGGCGCAACTGGAAATCCGCACATCGGTGTCCACACCGAATGCCGACGTCGACCTCTATCTGCGGCGCGGATCCGATGTCACCATCGTGCAGGGACAAGTGGTTTCCGATCGCAGTGACAACACCGTTAGCTCTTCGAAGAGCATTATCCTGCGCTCTTCCGATGGCCTTCGCGAAGGCACGTACTATGCCGCATTGCTTGTCTACACACCCAACCGCGCAGTCACCGGAACCATCACCGCTACGCTTTCGACCAGTTCAGGAATCCCCACGAGAACCGCGCTAACCGCCAATCGGCCCACCGCCTTCCGCATCGGTCCAAGCGCAACCAACAGACTCTATAGCGGTGCGGATGGTTTCTCAATCAACGTCCCGCAAGGCATCACTCGTGTCGACATCCGTCTCACCACCGCAACGCCCAACGCGGATGTCGATCTTTATGCACGCCACTCCCAGGATGTCGAACTGCAGGATCGCGTACCAGTCGCGGACTTCTATTCCGAAGGCCTCACCGGTGCTGAATCGATCTCGATCAGTGCCGATTCCACGCCGGTTCTCAAGCCCGGTGTTTACTTCATCGCGCTAGGTCTGTTCACACAGAACATCGCGGCCGAGGGGACAATCACGGCATTTCTCACAGGAACCGGGCCATCGGGCACCGCACCCGCGGTTACAACGCTCTCACCCGGCGTGCCGGTGAGATTCGACCTGCCAGCGGTGGATCGGCCCACTGTTTTCATAGGCGACTACAGCTACAAAATCGATGTGCCGCAGGGCGCGACGCAATTGATCGTCCGGTTGAATTCGGAAACTCCGAGTGTCGATACGGATGTGTACGTCCGCAACGGAGAAGACATCGCTGTGACTGACAACGGAGTGACCGCCGACTATTCTTCGACATCGCGTTTGGCGAACGAGACGATCGTGATCGACGCGTCGTCCACGCCCCCGCTGCGCGCTGGAACTTACTTCATCAGCCTGGGAAGCTACACAACCGGCGCGCGGGCTGCGGGAACTGTCTCCGCTTCGGTGGAACGGCCCACCGGAGCGGCTCCGATTTCCGGCGCTCGGCCGCTGGTCTCTGGCACTGCGGTGGAATTCAACTATCCAGCGGTGAACTCGCCGGTTCTGCAGCAAGGCGATCTGGGATATCGCATTGAGGTGCCGGCCAACGCAGCGAGCCTTGTCGTGGAACTCAACGGCAATCCCACCACGCTCGATCTCGACCTGCATGCGCGATACGGTGCGGAACCGAATGTGGTGAACACTCGCATCAATGCCGACTACAATTCCTCCGGCGATACCGGTTTGGAACGTATCGAGATCAACTCGCTTTCGGTTCCCCCCTTGCGAGCGGGAACGTACTTCCTCTCCTTCTCGGTTTGGACACCCGGCATTCCGGTTCGCGGCACGATCAAGGCCACGGTGGCTGCGAATCGGTCCGCCGCAGGCAATGAATCGGGCCTGCTGAAGAAGTATGGCTTCGCGGAAATCCCAACGGGCCCGCGCATCTCGCTACTGCCAGCGACTAAGCCCGCGGCGTTCGAGAAGTCCACTGGCGCACTTCCTGAAGAAGAGCTACTGAAGAAGCGCAAGGTCGCGGTGAGGAGTGTGGCGGAATGATCGCCATGTTGTTCGCTGCGATGACGCTGGCGCAAGAGATTCGTCCGGCAGGTTCTCTCGAGCACCTGCCCAACCCTGCGGCCTTCAAACTTGCGGCACCCACGGCGAAAGATCTCGAAGAAGCAAAGACGCGCGCCGCTGGGCGTTCTTTAGCGGGTACGCATCGCACGCTTCCGGCGGATGTCTTGAAGAAAGGCAAATGGCAAAAGCGCAAAGACGGCTCGTGGATCTGGCGCTTGCGTCTGCAATCCACTGGTGCCACGGGCATGCGGGTCCACTTCAATGCCTTCGACATCGGGTCGTCAACCATCTGGCTTTACGAACCGGGTGCGAAGAAGCCCGATGGACCTTACACCGGCAAACGCGAGGATTTCTGGTCGAGCGTAGTGTTCGCCGATTCCGCGGTGATTGAGTTCTCGCCCGCCGATCGCAGGACGGCGAAGAAGCTACCGTTTGCCATCGATCGTATTTCGCATCAACTCTAGCGGTTTTCCATCTTCCAACTGAGGCGCCCCAAGAGCCGCGTCCAGACCTGTTCCAAACGCGTTTGGAACTGCACGATGCGCCGTGGGTGATCGAGATCTTCATCGACACCGAGTTGATCGGATAACGTGCTCGAACGTTGTGGATTGAATACCACTGGGCACGGAACTCCGCCCCATGCTTCGAGCACTCGATCGATACTCGCACTTGCTTGGCGGTGCAAGCTATCGATGTGATTTGCGGCGATGCCCATCGGAAAGAAGTCCACTGCACGTTGAAAGGTCTGCGCCTTGCGGATTGTCAACTGAACATCCCACAGTTGTTCCTGCATCGATTCGAGTGCCCGCAAGCATTGCAGTGTTTCCGGGTTGGCAACGGCCCGCATCCGCTCAGCCAGTGGTCGCGCCTCGTTCCGCAGCCGTTCGCAAGTGGCGACCCACGCGGCTCGCTTGCCCGGTAGCGATGCCTTCAGCGCCTCTCTATCTTCATCGATCGAAGCACCGGCGTCGGCGACAGAGGAAAGAGCGACAGCGCTCCACCACTCTCCCAACACAGTGTCGCAAGCCTTCACATCGAACTCGAAACGTTTGGGCTCGTCCGCGGACGACGAAATCTCCGGCAAACGAAACCAGTCGAAAACGATCGGATGATGCAAACCTGCCGCCTGCACGGCCTGTTCATACTTGCCCTCGGTCTCGAGTTCGTGCACCAGTGTCGAGGCGGGTGTGAGTTTGCGCTCTTCGAACTCCTCGCCGAGATTCAGACGGTACACATATTCGGTTACGGTGCGCGATGCGGATTCGAGATCGCGAAACAGGCGGGACGCTGGGCCATCCAACCAGAAACAACCCGGCGAGGCCCAACTCTTGGCTTGCTCGATACGTTCCGCCGTCGCAGGATGTGTATCGTTGGGCTGCGTCTTCACTCCAAGCACCTGCGTCCGAATCTCTTCGAGCGTTGGCCTTGCGAGCATCTCGGTGTGCTTCTCAATCAAGAGTGGGACATTGTCCGGAAGTCGGCCCAGGCGTAAATTCCAGTTCGTGCTCTGCCAGGCGGCGTCCGCGCCGGCTTCGATTTCCGGCATGCGAAGCGACGTCTGTTCAAAAACCGCCGATCCAACAACGGACGCCTCATAACGATCGGCGTCGAATTCCATCTGGCGGCTGAACCCGCAACTGATCCATTGGCCGCACTTCAACAACCGGCTGAGATACCAACGTCCGAACTTCACGCCCAGACGCGCAATGCCGCGTACCGCCCGGAAGCGGATGTCCTCGCCTTCGCCGCCCTCTTCCAACATGTCATCCCAACTGTCGCGTTCGTAGACAACGCGCCCGAACCAGTGCCGGATGGTTTGGATCAGAAAATAGGACCGCATGCCCGCGCGCTGCGCGAAGTGTCCAAATTCGTGAGCAAGCACACCCGTAAACTGAGGCAGCGTTAGGCTGCGAACGAGCGGCAACCCGATCGTCAACACAAGCTTTCCCGTAAAGAAGCCGCGCCAGCCGTTGAGAGACGCCGATGCGTTGACGCCAAGATCCAGGTGAATCGCACTGGGCTTCGAAGACCCAACCGTGCGGCAGAGTCGCTCAACGAAGGCGAACAACACAGGTTCGTCTTCAGGCTCCAGGCGCACAGGTTCGGGCGGCTTCTGTTTGCGCGCAAAGATCGGTTTGAAGAGAAAGAACAGCAGGATCAAGCCCGCAAGCGGCGGTCCGATGTAAATCAACAGGCTCACCCAATTGATACGCATTTGCAAAGTGAACAAGAAGGCGATGTACGCGAAGATTGCCGCCACAACCAATGCGATCAATGCAACGTACAGAAGCTGCATCAGCAGCAGGCCAGCCAGTACTATGGCGAGGCGCAGCCGGTATCCGGCTGTCACGGGGATCCTGGGGACCGGCCCGGAAAATGCTCGCGCCACGTCTACGGGCGTCAAGGTCGACATTCGCCTATGGTCGCAGACCCGGCTATAGGTTTGGGTTCGCCCGAGGCGGCATCATCTTGCGCCTACATACGACTTGCCGATCTGGCGAACGGATGTAACGCCGCATTGCCTCATCACCAGCGCTAGTTCGGCGTTCAACATATCGATCACTTTTTCGACGCCCGGCTGGCCATGCGCTGCCAATCCCCAAATATAAGGCCGCCCCACAAACACTGCCTTCGCGCCTAATGCCAACGCCTTGAAGATATCCGTGCCGCGGCGGAATCCGCCGTCGATCAACACCGGCAGACCGCCCGCGCCTTCGATCACCTCGGGCAGACATTCGATCGTGCCGCGACCGCTCTCTTCCGCGCGACCGCCGTGGTTGGAAACGACGATGCCATCGACGCCTTGTTCCCGGCACAACTGCGCATCCTCGCGTGTCTCGATGCCCTTGATCAGAATCTTGGCGGAAGTCAGCTTGCGCAGGCGAGTGAGATCGGCCCACTGCAGTGCGGGATTCGTCGTCCCCAAGCTCTCGACGTTCACGCCCGCGTACATCGGCTTGCGCCGAAAAAAATCTTCTCTGCGGGTGCCATGGCAGGCCGCGCATTCGCGTTTGTCGAGTCGCTTGGCGCGTTCGAAAGTCTCGGTGCGGCGACCGGCGTGCGTATCCACAGTCCACAACACAACGGGACATCCAGTGTGTTCCACTCGCCTCAACATGCTTTCCACCGCATCCCAGCGCGAGGCCGTGTAGAGCTGATACCAGGGCGGACGACCCAACTCGCGGGCAAGATCTTCCACCGACGTAGTGGCCGCCGTTGAAAGCACTTGCAGTGTCTTTCTTGCCTTCGCCGCACGTGCGACGGGAACTTCCCCTTCCGGATGAAACGCCTTTTGATTACCAACCGGCGCCAAGGCGATTGGCGAATCCCACACCGTGCCGAAAAGCTCTGTGCGTAGATCCACGGTGCGAATGTCGACCAAGCGTCTTGGCCTAAGATAAAAGCGCTCGAATCCCTGCCGGTTGGCGCGCAGTGTCGCATCGTCGTCGACGCCCGTCGCGAGATATCCGAAATGCGCGGGAGGCAAAACCGCCCGCGCCGCAGGCTCGAGATCCATCACATTCAGGATTTCGCTCAACGGGGTCGTATCGGCTGCCGAGAGCAGCGGACTACCCGCCAGATAGGTCAAAAAACGGCGTCGCTCGATCGCATGCATCTGAATTAGCTTACTACCAGTGGCTCCCAAAAATTACTATACTGTGGAGGCATGATTCGCTGCGGCCCCGAAATTTGTACTTCACTCGAAGCTGGCAGTAGCCGCGAGTGGCTTGTCACCAACGGACTCGGTGGCTTCGCCTCCTCTACCGTTTGCGGGCTCAACACGCGCCGTTATCATGGCCTATTAGTGGCGGCGCTGCATCCACCGGTGGGACGCATGGTGATGCTCTCGAAGCTTGAAGAGACTGTCATCGTCAACGGCCGTACCTACGAACTCGGTGTCAATCGGTATCCTGGCGCGGTGCATCCGCAGGGCCATCGCTACCTGGTTGAGTTCTATCTCGATCCCACGCCTGTCTGGGTGTATCGGATCGAAGAAGTGACCGTCATCAAGCGTTTACGTATGGCGGATGGTGAGAACTCGACATGCATCGAATACGAAAGCAACGCACCCATCGATCTCGAACTGCGCCCGCTGATCGCATTTCGCGACTATCATTCGACTGTGCGAGAGAACGGCACGCTATCGCTTCCGGCCTATTCACATGAGGATTCCACATGCATCCGCATTGAGCCGTACGATGTCCCGATGTTCCTGCATCATCCTGCTCAGGCGGAGATCGAGCCCACGGGCCACTGGTATCTCAACTTCGAATACGAAGTGGAACGAGCCCGCGGACTCGACTTTCGCGAAGATCTCTTTCAGCCGTTCGTTCTGCGATTTGCGTCGACGCAACACGTTCGTATCATCGCGTCCGCAGAGAGACGGCCTGCGGACAATGCGGCCTCTCCATCGGGCCCTTTCCTTGTGAAGCGCGGCGACAAAAAGACGATTCTCGCCGGGTATCACTGGTTCGCCGATTGGGGTCGCGACGCGATGATCGCGCTGCCAGGCTTGACGCTGCTCAAGGATGCGCGACCGGAGATTGCGCGCGACATCCTGGAAACATTCGCGCAAGCCTCAAACCAGGGCATGCTGCCGAACCGCTTCACCGACAATGCCAACGAAGCGCCGGAATACAATACCGCCGACGCGACTCTCTGGATGTTCGAAGCAGTTCGGCTCTATCTCGAACGCACCGGCGATCGCGAGTTTATCCAGTCGCGTCTCTTGCCGAAGCTGGTTGAAATCATCGATTGGCATGTTCGCGGCACGCGCTACGGCATCCGCGTCGATCCTAACGACGGCCTGCTCAGTTGCGGAGCCGATGGCGTGCAACTCACTTGGATGGATGCCAAAGTCGGCGACTGGGTGGTGACGCCGCGCCGAGGCAAACCCGTGGAAATCCAAGCGCTCTGGTACAACGCTCTTTGCGTGATGCAGCAGTTCAGGCCGAGGTATGAGCAACTCGCCGCACAATGCCGCGCCAGCTTTCGCGCGCGCTTCTGGAACCACAGCGAAGGATGCTTGCTCGATTGCATCGGCGACGCTTCGATCCGCCCCAATCAGGTCTTCACGTTGAGCCTCGGATACACAATGGTTCCGCAGCAGGAGAGCCTGCGAATCCTCGCCGTGATCGAGCGCGACCTGTTGACACCCATGGGACTGCGCACGCTTTCTCCGCGCGATCCCAACTATCGCGGGCGCTATCGGGGCGGCGTGTTGGAACGTGACGGTGCCTATCATCAAGGCACGGTGTGGCCTTGGTTGTTGGGTCCATTTTTGCGTGCCTACGTGCGGGCTCACGATGGTTCTGAAGCGGCCCGTGCGCAGGCCCGGTTGTGGATGCAACATCTGGAAAGACATCGTGTAGAAGAAGCCGGGTTAGGGTACGTTTCCGAGATCGCCGATGGCGACGCGCCGCATCGTCCCGGCGGTTGCATTGCGCAAGCCTGGAGCGTTGCGGAACTGCTGCGGGCGAAAGAGGAGATCGGATAAAGTAGGTAGTCGACGATCTCGATCCTCGTTCTGGCCAGCATGGGGCTTTGCCGTCATCCGCTTTGACACAGTGCGCCGCCAAACCACGAAGTGGTTTTGCGAGTTCTTGCCACATTCGTGAGTGAATCCGAGGAACGAGAACGTTCCGGCTTCCCCTTCCCCCTTCAGCCCCGTCTCGTGATCTAGCCATGTCAAGCCATCCACTGCGGGAGCCGCATTCTTCTTCAATGCGCTTTGCGCCTTCGCGGACCGGTCTGCCCGATCTACAGACGCTTTGGAGGGCTCCCGGTTCTTGTGCATGTTGTTTCTCGACGTGCCAGGGTCTCCGACTACGCCGCGTCCCGCTTTGGCTCGCGATTTTATCGCCGCCGCGGATATTGCCTTCCCATTAAGCACACAAGGTCGACACACGGTTCGTCGGTTATCGGGGCAATCGCCCGCCCACCGATGCCCGGCATACGATGCGATGGGCAGGGTGACGGCGAGCAGCCACGCGACACCACCGACAGCGGCGAGCCGAAGGTATTCGGATACAGCCAGGAACAAGACGCAGAAGGCGAACGCCAACTTGCCGGAGACGGACGTGGCGAAGGCGGAGGCGCACGTCGCAGGCGTTTCTGCGTGCGCCGCAGACAGCGAGGAGCGACACAGCCGCGTGGCGCGGCCCCAACGTTTCAGGAATCGCTCACTGCACCGTACGTTGTGTCGCGGGTCCCTCACAATAGCGGGCAGGGCCGCCGCAGCCTACCAAGCGGTTAGGAACAATGGCGGTGGCCTCCGTTGCCCTGGAACAACTGGTACTGTTGCCGCCGCGAAGGTCCCACGCGACCATCCCAAAGTGCGTGACCCAAGGTGCGAGATCTGCGGGAGGTAGCAGCCGCGCATAACGAAACCGGTCGCCGGGGGCGTAGCGGGCTTGAGCAATCCACGAGGACGCCCGGAGCCGGCATCAATATTTTCTTCGATCGAACTGACCCGGACAACGGAGGCGGACGTGGCGATGCCGTCGAGGTTCTGTGTGTCGTCCGGCCCGCTGCGGAGTTCTGTGGTGACGCGTTTTCCCAGGATTCGAAAGGCCCACTTCCAGGATAGTCAATAATATGGATACAAACCGCCGCAGCGCTGATGCATTCCCCGGCCCTTGCGGGACTCGCCCGGTCGAGTAGCAAGTCCTTGGGACTTCTCTGTCAGATTGGGTTCGCCTGACCGTGTTCAGGCGAACGAAATACATATTCAGTTGTCAAAGAGCTGTTTTCGAAGGGCCTGACGCACCCTGGCGTTTGCCAGATCCAAACAAATGTAGGCGCCGTGGCGCGGTTAGGCGTCGAAGGGTTTGATGTCGTCCCGGAAGGCGTTTCTGGTGGCCTCGGGGTGGAAGATGTTGTGTTTTGTGTCCACGAAGGTGCATTCGTATTCCTGGGCGAAGCGGCGGTCGCCGAGACGGATCTTTTGAATTTGTAGAAACTTCTTTTCAATTCTTTCGCAATCGTAGGCGGTGACGCGGATTTTGACCCAGTTGTCTGTGGATAATGTTCCATCAATGGTGCCGTTGGTGGCGTCGACCCATTCGGCGTGGAAGAAGCCGCGTTGGCCTTTGGGTGTGCTGAGGAGCCACATGGCTCCGTTGCTAACGGCGAGCATGGGGAGGCG
>Ga0163148_10005762_pt1 | contig 12270 bp, 9 predicted proteins | sample OliLakLV19MP7P2_FD_148606 | JGI IMG/M metagenome (GOLD analysis project Ga0163148, IMG submission 148606) | Freshwater microbial mat bacterial communities from Lake Vanda, McMurdo Dry Valleys, Antarctica- Oligotrophic Lake LV.19.MP7.P2 | ecosystem: Environmental > Aquatic > Freshwater > Lake >... | reverse complement strand
TGTTGGTTGCCTTTGGAAGAGTCTCTTTGGGTTGGACTCACAACTTTTTTGCAGACAATGAGTTGCACACACATTTTTGCTCAGCCCCAGGCAAAAAGGATGGCTCATGTGTTTTGCACTTGCCTTTGTTTTGTAGATGCTCTAGCAGTTAGACAAATGACAAGAGGAAGAGAAGTCAGAACATGGCAACTAAGAACTGGTGCACAGAAAGGAAATTGATACACAAGAAAAAAATGTGATTTTTGTGATTGCTACAAGATGGTGGAAGGCTGGTGTAGAAGAGCACCAATGCTGGAAATGTCGATGGGGCTCTGTCCACATTGGGCAAGTGTTGATGTCTGGTGCACTATGCCATTTGTACCCGTTAGGCTATGGCAAAAGGATGATTAAACCAGGCCAATTCTGGTGTATGAATTAGGGTGCTGCATTCTCCCCCATGCGTTATGGAGCGAGTAACGAGTGAGTAACGTGTTAATTAGTTAGTAGTGCACGTGTTAATTACCAGAATTGCTGATGCTTAAGGGTGTGGTGGGTGGGTTTTTCGAATTTTTTTCATGTGGTAATGACTCTTCGTACAGATTCAACTACTGTTTCACTGCACATCAGCTAGCAGCTTCCACTACGGTTACACTGCTCATTGTGTCGCATGCTCCTCTCTCTCCCCCACGATTCATGAGTAGGTCGTGTTAAGTGCGAAGTGCTTAAGGCGAGTGCTTGTGACTCGTAACGATTATTATTGATTGACGTATGTGGGAGGATGGTGGGACTAGATTCGCACGCTATTGCTGCAGAGTGTCCGAATCGATCGTGCGAAATTTGACTGTCTTAGTCGGAATTTCAAGCGGCGTTCGCTTGAACTTCAATGTGAATCGTACTGATTCACCGTAGGATGACTATCACTTCGTTGTGACTAGTTGGAGTGTACCGCAATTCTTGCGTGTTCGGTAGTCGGAGTAGCACAACGGTTGGCCAGACCGTGTGTATCGACTGTTAGATCGTGTGTTACGACCGTTGGCTCGGTATGAGTACTAACTTCAAAGACCGTTGGGCTGATACCGCATAGTCTTAGTGTACCTTGCCTCGTGGTAGAGGGCTTACATTGTAGTGACTGTTGACTGAGTCTTTTCGACCGTTGAGGTTCGAACCTGTGACCTTTCAGAAGCTTTCCACATGCACAGTATCCACTGTGGTATGAATTCATAATGCACTATGCCATTTGTACCCGTTAGGCTATGGCAAAAGGATGATTAAACCAGGCCAATTCTGGTGTATGAATTAGGGTACTGCACTGGTGGCTTTCCGTGGCAAAGCTAATTAATGGATGTCGACAACTGCAACATTTGCCTACTTTGTTTCTGACTGAAAGCACTGGAAGGACCAACAACAAGCCTGTTCATTTTCAAAGCAATGGCCTAAGAAACAATTCCAACAATTTGCTAGGAGCAGTCACACTTTGTTGTTTAGCATGAAAGGCAACTGATCTGAAAGTTCTGTCATCCAAGCTTAGAGATGAGCAAGTGATGTTGGTAACTAACACATCACTACATATCCAGAATGGCAAAGGAATAAAGGACCTTCTACTAGCATTCAGCATGGACAACATTGCCAGCAGCCAGTCCATTCAGAAAAGACACAGTCTGACTAGCAAAAAGCCTTGACTTGGCTTCCAAGCAACATAGGCTTGGTGCCGACGTTCTGTTTGTGCCGTGGAAGAATCGCGGGTTAGTGCCTACTGTGCTGTCTCACTGCTGGGTAATCTGTACGTGTGCCACTCGGCGCCCCTGTTGTAACCTGAAAAACAGGCACCATAACTAAATTCTTCTTCTGAACCGTCCTTGCGCATCACATGGAAGCAATATGACCCAAAGAATGTTTTGGCTACAAAAATAGACTTGAGACCGACTCCAATTATTTCGGTCGCTTCTGGATGCGTTTGCAGAGCTTCCAGAACAACTTTGAATTCATCCATTTTCAAGTCTGACTTCTCGCGTTTGCCTGCCATCAGGTCACGCCACGAGAGGTCATATTTGTTCATCAAACTCGTTCTATGTTTTTCCAGGATGCGATCGCATTGTTCCTTGAGATTGACTCTCATATCGGACACGCCGCCATCAATGGTGTCTCTCTCGGGTGGAACACGTCTTTTAGATTGTTCTGACTTCAACTCTTCCCAAAGCTTAGGATCCAATACCATACCAGACGATTGATACATCTTCAGCTCATCTGTCATGTGATTTTGCCATGGCCCTCCTTTGTACCATTCACCTCGCAGCCACTGTTCAGCCCATTTTTGATGGCAGTATTTTTCCATAAGCTGGGGATTCATGCAATGAAAAGCTTCAATGTTCATTTTGATGGCATTCCCCGTCTGAAGGTTGGCAAGGCGAGTTTTGGGATCGGTACCCCGCTGACAATACCCGATCTTGCAGGCAAAAAGATGGTCCTTCAAGACAGGCGTAAGTCGTTTTGTTTCGTTGTCGTCCAAGAACGAAACGTCTTGGCGAGCAACGTAAACTGCTCCATACGGGTACTTCATTGGACTACGCGAAGGTAAGATCGCTGATTGCCGGAATGATAAGATACTTGAGGGCTTCAACATGATTTGGACTGGTGGTTTCCAAAGAATAGCTCATCCGAATGATGATGTTATGAGTCTACAACAATAGCTTGTATGTAGTGGAGCTTCAGTAAAGTATAGCATTTCTGCGGCAAAGTCCAGGTTTTCCGGTGATTCCCAATGAAAGTTGCGCTAGTCCATCCTGCTTTCAGCCGCTGCCGCCTCGTGGCATATACTTTCGTATCAGGGTCACAGACCTAACAAGTGTGAGGAAGACCTCAACACGATACACCCGGGATGGGCCCATTTGGTTGTATTCCATCTCTGATTTCTTTCAGTAACTAGCTACAAACTATAGGCCAAACAGCCGGGGGCGCTGCTCGTGCCAAAAGGCAGAGCACCACAACAAATCTACTTATCATTTTTTGACACAAGAAAGACAATAGTACCAACATGTGGTAGTAACTCAAGTAAGAAAGTAAATGCATATTTTATTAGCCTTATAGAAACCCAAACATAGAACAATAATAACGATGACGATGATGTGGGTGTGGAACATAGAGGGGGAGTGATACTGCAGCCATCCACAGACCGGCGACAGCCAAAACCCAAGTCGTCTGTAGACATGGCGAACAGCAGCGTATTCCAAACAAGAAACAGCAAGAGAGATGCATCGATGGACAGCGCGTGGTGTTCGCGTCCCCGACCATGTTGTCACCTCCCTGCACTATCGATTTGCAAATGTTATGGACGTATAGATATATATAGTTCTTGAGTGTTGGCGGCGACGTTCGCCTCCTTCGCACATTTTAGCTAGTGTGAGTCTACTACGAGGATGTCCATCGTCCTTGCTGTGTCAATTTGAGACGCTTGGCGGCATTCGTAGCATCCGCCTCGTACAAGGCTACCGACGCCGGTCGTCGACGACTGGGCCTAAAGGTATCGGCGACACCACAAAGAGCTCCCAAGAATCGTGCACACTTGGTGGCATTGGCCGACGACGTCGTGGTGGCATTCGTATCGGGATTGAGTAAAATAGGTCTCGACTTTTGGGAAGAAGCATCGAGTTGTCGATTGTATTGGCGTTTCAACTCTCGATTCCAATAGGACGACTTACGATCCAAATGAGCAATGAGGGGTGTAATGTGAATACTCGTGCGCAAACTCAAAGCCATCAATTCGAATTCTTCAAATTCTTCTTGACACATGGTATCGTAGGCTGGGAGTGTCCCAAAGAGGGTGTAATCCAAGAGCACTTCAAAGACGGCTGGACTGCAATTCAGATGATAGACATTCGTCGAGGAATCGAACTTCCATGGCAGTCCGGAGAAATCCTTAAAGGCCGACATGGGAAAGGAAAAGCACTCGCCACCGACATTGGCGCGTATAGTTTCTGACGAATGAGGAGTCTTCGGGGAGTGTGAGTTACAGTGTGACGACATGGGTGAGGATGTGGGGGACACCAAACGACGGTGATGCGTCGTGACGACTGTGGAAGGAGGAGGAGGAGAGTCATGGCGCCGTTGTTGTTGTTGTCGGGAATGTTTCCGTCCAAAAGAAGAAGCTTCGTGGTGCTGGGGAGGAGGGGTGTTGTGACTGAGAGTGGAGACGGCGCAATCAAAGTCCATGGCTTGGCAAGAGTCGCTGCTCATGTTACTGCTGCTGGGATGCAAAAAGGAGGAGGGAGATGCGTACTGCTGCTGCTGCTGCTGCTGTTGATAGGAATTGTACGTGTGCTGTGGCTGAGGGGAAGATCTCGAGGAAGAGGAAGAGAAACTTGGATAGGCAATAATGCAGGGGATTTCCGTGTCTAAACCCGAGGTCGGCGGTCTCATTGTTGTTTGCCAAAACACTGCAGACGAAGGCCAATAATTTGTTGTATTGTACTACTGCGGTAAAGCACCAGGAAGGTTGCTTGCTTGCTGGCTTGTGTTCGCGTTTCAAAGCTATTAGCTAGCTAGAGTTGTTGAGTAATGGATTGATTGTTGGAGTCTAATGGCTGGCTGACACTGTAATGAGAGTCGGACTCTGCTTTTATCAATGGAGGTAGAGAGGATGAGTGGAACTTTCTTTTTCGTTTCTTACGCAAAACTGTCGTACTATTATGTGCCTCCATTCATTGCTTTTGTCGTTAAGCATTGCATGTTGTTTGGTGGACCCAAAACACTTTAGTTTCGCAGTAGTTATCCGCCCCTCTTTTTCGGCAAGAAGGAATGACACCTCTGCTTTGGGGAAAAAAGGATGGCTCGGCGTCATACTGTCTTCTAAAGAGTATCACCTGAGTGAACTACTGTACTCCAGTACAACGTACGGTGGAAACAACTCCGAATGTGTTATGTAGACTCTAAGTAGAACTGTTACTTAAATTGCCACACGAGCATCACGTGTGCGTCTCAAACTGAAGAATTTAACCTTTGGATAACGGTACTATAGAATATTTCTACTGAACAACTGGCCGGTCGTACTGCGCAACGTCTCACTGTTACAAAATGGTATTCAACTGGCATTCACTGTTCAAGTTGGCAGTCTTGGCACTCACTGGTTCTGGGCCAGCTGTCTTACTCTGCGAAAGAAAGAGAGCAAGGTGCGACGACACGACATCTGAATTTTTTGTTAGTAGGCTTCCGGGCTAAAGTTTTTAATGCGAGCACATGGTTCAACCGCAATTCGTTTCCTTTCTTCGAACGGAAGATGGGAACGAAAAAGACACCGTCTGATTTGGATCTTGAGAAATGTCAATTGTTTAACCCAGTTCCTATCTTCACCACACCAAGCCACCCAGACATGTAGAGGCAAATGTGTGATCTCTTTCAATGCTGTAAGTAAAAAATGCAATGTAGAAGCCTCCTGTTCTTCAATGTTCCAGCCTTTCCCTAAGGATGAAGTCAAGTTGTGCGTTGCAACATCCCAGGACATGTGCCAGAAGCCTCATCTTCGAAATTTTAGATTGTGAACAACAACAATGTGAGCGGTGCTGCCATTTTTAGGGACAAATCTGGCTTGTGAAGTTCCCACCAGTTCCACCTAAAGCCCCACCAGCTTTGATGTGTTTTTGCAAGAGCAAAACAAGTTGCACCATTCACTTTTCCCCTTGACTTTCCAGTCTTCGTTGACTGATGAAATTGGATTGCAGCCTCCCACTTTGTTTTGCTGAAGTGTTGATAATGGTCCCACTAGCTTATCAAAAAATACTTTTGAGCCAAACTTTGGAAGAACAGACATGAAGAACAGACATGCTTGTGCAGCAGGAGTGCTCGTACTCCACCCCAATGGCTACTCTACTAATTTTGGAGAAAAACATGATGAACGATCAAGTGTGTGTCTAAAGAAATATGTTCGGATCGTCACTGCAATAGCCGCGCAAGATCCAAAGCGACGATCATCGTAAGTGCTACTAGCTACGTCGTAGTATCACACGTGCACACGGGCTGACCAGTTCCATTTCTGATACAAATCTGCCGTACTTGTTACTACTTTTTAGCTACTAGCTAGTAGTAGAATCGAGTGTGTATGCGTACGCGTATCTTTCATTTTTGTTGCTTCTTCTGGTGTTTCCCTTTCGATCACCAAGCAAGAGCTCACAATCAGTGCTTGAAACTTTTTTAACACCGGTTGTCAGTCCGTTGAGTGCCGCAGTGGTGCTTGTTCCACTCCTCTTCTTGAGTGAGGAGTCCTAGATTGACTACACGAGCTGTTCCACTCTGTTCCACTCTGGAGTGCTAGATTGACAGCTTTTCGCTTATGATTTATGAAGCCCACGTTATTATGAAGCCGACGTTTTGCGAACGTCATGACCCCGCAAGTTTTTACTCCTCTTCGCGAGGAGTGTTAGGTAGCCAACACGAGTTGTTCCACTCTCTGAGTGCTAGATTGACAACTTTCGTGTACGATATGAGCCGACGTTTTCGAACGTCGTGATTTTTCAGTTTATACTCCTCTTCGCGAGGAGTATTATGACAGCCGACGTTTCCGAACGTTATGATTTTAGTGTGCACTCCTCTTCTTGAGGGGTGCGAGATTGAAGATACAAGTTGTTCCGCTTGGCAACTTTCGTTTATTGAGCACGCAAGCAAGAAATAGAAATACTGATTGACAAGTATACTGGCAATGAACTAGTCCACTACTTTGGACTAGAACTCTGTACGAATGAATTGAGACACATCTCTTCAACAAGGCGACAAAAGTGATTCGATCCTTTTGAAACTTAAAATAATGAATACGACGGGCAAAGAGAGGAAGGGCCCTCCTCTCTTTGTCATGTCGGGCCACGGCCAATGCATATTTCTATTTAATTCGTAGCTAGCTAGATTTTGTGGCGGCTGCAACCTCGCGTGCTTGTGGACGGACGCGTGTTGTAATCGTCGGTCGTTCTATTCGAACATGTTGCACCAATCCATGTATGTTTCGCTCTTGTTGTTGCTCAGGTTTGTCTTGGGACAGGGCGGCACTGACGCTCCCCACACAGTTGGCTCGACACTACTAAGGATTCTGCCAATGCCGCCGTTCGAATCCTCTCAAGACATGCTACCGGCACATTGACATAATCTTTGTGAAGATGACGACGATTTTCTGAGTAGGAGCATATTGCCACCAATTAACCCCTATAGAATGAGTGGGTGGAGCTGGGGAAGAGCTGAGTGGCGGATGTAAGTGAGTGCCTGCTTGCCGGTACCGACAGCCAGGAATGACAGGTTCGGCGTCGCAGTGGGGGCAAGGCTCTCCTCCTTGCCTTTTGATTGCTCTACTTCTTCCTCTGGTCTCCAATCTACTACTATGGCGGAATAATACCCCCCACACTTGTCGGCCGTCACATTATAGTACAACTGTTCCTCGCTGTTCCAATCACTCAACAAGTCCACAAAAAGGTAGCCTAGTAGATGAACCAGCAGCACAAAGCTTATTCTATGATTCTACAAGCCCTTTAGTTTTCTGCACAAGATTTCACTTGTTGCAAGCGGGGCAGTCGCTAGAAACGATATTGAGCCAGCTGTGTATAAAGCCCAAGCTTCCCGTAGATTTGCAAAGCATTATTCGATGCCATAACAGGAGAATTTGGCTGAAAGTGGTTTTCAGCGCAGTAGTCGGCGCAGTGGATATGCGAGGTATCAAGGACTATCTGAAAGCAGACGACCCGATAGCCAACCATACACTCGAACCACACCACCAACCCGCGGTGGCTCGGTGTTCCATGCACCAGGCAAACCCTCATCGACCACAACGTCGATTTCCATATCACCGGCTGTCCGAACAAGTGCCCAAAAGAACGACTTTCCCGTTAGCTCGTTGGTCTTTTTTTCGGCCTGAATTACGTGACCCACAATAAATGCATAACCTGAATCGTCAGCTGCATCCAAACAATTGCTCGGTCCAAAAAAACGGCTGGAAAGGCGCATGTCGTCTGGCTTATCTGCCAAACTGGCATAGTACTCTTCTACAGACGCAAAGGTCTTAATCTCTCGTGCAAACGCTGCCAGCTGGATTGTGGCCATAATCGGATGCAAGGTGTCCCTGCCCAAGCACGCAAAATTTGGACAATCAAAATTAAACGCACAATATGCGTTTCTAGTGTCGGGATTCACGAATCCAAGTCCAGCCAAGATCACCCCCTGGTCTGTTTTCACAACCATCTGAGCAAGAGTAATACCTTCTTCGCCTTCATGTTCCTCGGTGTAATCGCGTAGAAAATCCATAACGCCGTCATCGTGATCCCACACTGCCAGATACCCACCGTGGAGAACTTTGTCAGACACTGTCCCATCATTAAACTGCCATGGAGCTCCATTTTTGGTGACAAGACAGACTCTTAGTTTTGATTTTCCCTCGAAATGGGGAACAAACCCCCTCAAAACGCGGCGTCCTTGATGAGTTTGGACTTCTCCCCATAGCTGAGCCCCCGAGTCAGATTTACAGAGATTATAAAAGCAATCATCGCCAACTGGTACTGGTACATTCACAAAGCGTTCCCCTTGTGCTTCAAGCAAGGGCTGGATTCCTTCGAAACCCAGTAAGAGTTGGGGCATTCCAATTGTTGTGTAATGGTTCATTGGAACTCTTGAAGGCTGCAGTTGCTCGTCCTGTTCCTGCCCAAGCTTGGTAAAATTATGGTACAAGCTACCAGTAAAATTGTCCGAGATATAATGATAAAATCCATCCCCAATGGGACTGTCCCCGATGGGTTTGAAAGCATTTGTTACTTTCCTGCAACTGTTTGCAGCCAAAAGAAGAAGAGGAAGAAAAGGTAGCTTCTTCATCATCACGATATCCTTTTCTTGTCTGTCTACGCGTCAAAATGGTCAAATATGTCGATTGTGAAAGTCGGATTCGATAGTCTGATAATCAAGCATACCAACGATTATTTTGGTCTCCACGGCGTGTTGTCTTGCTCTATAGCGTGAAGCGGATTAATCATCACGGCAGAAACTAAGTGGGACTATTGAACACATATGCATGACTGCACCACGCCAACGATAACAAAGTTCTGTTCTTGCTGGTTGTGTGTCACGGTGATGAAACACGAACATGTTGTGATCGCCCATCAACGAATCGAAAATCAGGACAGCGTAGAGCTAGTGTGCGTGCGCGGAACTTTTGGATCCATTTGCCATCCAAAGTGAGGGCCAAGTGCAACAGCAACCAGGTGCCAAGTGAAATTGGCTACCACAAATTGTCACTATGAAGGAAGATCACAATTGAAGATTATAGAACTTGGATTATGGAGGGTTGTTCCTTAGATTGGGAGCTCAACATTCAGCAAGAGTTGTCTGATCATGTTCACACATCTCGATTGTTCCAGTCAAACACATGCACAACCAGTTCAAATGAGACACCTGCGACACATACACAAAGAACTTTTCAAAACTTGTATACTTCTTTCATCTTGTTTTGTAGAAAATGATGTCTGTGGGGTGTCATGGTGTGACTCACACATGCAAAGCAAAGGGGCGTGTTTCGCAATGATGTGTCGTTTCTGTCGTCAGCACATGTCCCAAGGTTGTTTTCATTGCCCCATTGGCTACTTTGTTTTTGAAGTAAGGATCCAGTTGTGGCCAGCGATTCATAAATAGAATAGACAAGATTTGCAAGCATTTGATCACATTGAAGAACAAATGGTGCACAACAATTTCTCATGCTGCCAAAATGCATCAAACCACATTGCTTGCTTTCATGATGACGGACAAGGACTTTTTCAAACTAGATTTTATCACGGTGTCAAACCACACTGCTTGTGACTGCATTTGGATGCTACAATTCATTGCATTAGTTCAAGGCAATGTCTTTCTAGCACCCACCTGCATCCAACATGACTGTAAAGTTCATCTCACATGAATTCCCAATTCCATTTGCTCGTTTTCGCAACTGCAGTCCAAAAAGCGGCAGTCATGCCACGCGAAACGAACGCCGTATCTATGTCCCTTTTTCAATTACTACACAATAGTATTTCGCTACCAGCTTTGTGTACTCTGAGCAGTCTTTTGAGGGTTCAGATGACCATTTATCAATAAGTATCGACACACCAAGATGACCGGGACAAAGGAAACTGGCATCAAGCGTAGAATCTGTATCGTTGGACTGTACTGTAGTCGACCATCCAGTTCCCATCGTTGTTTCGTATTCCAACGTGTATTCTCTTGACAAAGTACTTCGGGCAATTGGTACGGACCTCGTACGTAAAAAAAGTTTAACGGGTCATTACCGTGTCAGTAGCAGAATTTACTGCACATACAACAGTACCGTAACGATACATCGATCACTACACTATTACTCAGTTCCTGGCATCGCCAACATTCTGGCACGCATCGATCACGCATTGATTGATTGTTGCTTGGCATCACCGGGAAGCAAGTTGTCACACTTCCATTATTTTCGTTGAAGGCGAAGAATAACTTCACAAAAAAATCACTACTGAATCATTTGAAACTAGAGCTAGCTACAAATATCGCTGGTTCGTTGTAACAAACCCTCTTATTATCATTCTAATCTTACTCTATATCCCAAGAATCAAGAAATCATGATTGCCGAAAGTTTGCTTCCCTCCTTCGCCAGCACAAGCAGCAACAACAATTCACAACAACTGGTACAATTGGAAGCCAACGTGGCAGCCTGGGAACTGGGCAACAAACTCGCTGTCGCGGACCTTCCCCTCCTCTGTCTTGACCAGTGCGCTAATAAAAAATTAGATGACACCATTCGCGCCTTTTCATTGGTACTCACTAAAGATGGCGAAATTGATATTTGCAAATTGTTAGAGGCCTGCCGTCTTTTGATGGACATGATGCGATCCAGTGGAGGCGCTACCCTGTGTCTGGCCGCCAAGGATTTGGAATCCAATCTTCAAAAAGTCCAAGGCTTGTATAACAAATCGCCGCTTGCCTGCCAATATTTGTCCTCCTTGTTGGAATTGGAACGCGCCAGTGGCATTCACAATGGGAGTGTCCTGTTGGATCCATCGGCGGCGATTGGATTGTTGTGGATTCGTCGATCACTCGCGCATCAATCCCACATGTATGGCTTGGTGGTGTCGTGTCAAAAATTACATCCCCGGGAAGCGGGATATGAAGCGTATAACAAACATTTGGCGCCCTATCATGGAATGTGGTTGCAATCGGTCTTTCCCGCGGCCATTTCGCAAAGTTGGAATCGTGAAGAATTGTTGGCGAAATTTGGAGAAATTGAATTGGAGGCACTCGATGATCAACAAGAAGCCATCATTGCCCACAAGTTGAGGACGTTGGTGGCAACATGGGAACCCCTGTTGAGGGTGTGGAAAGAGGCCTTTGAACGATTGGGAATGGAAGACACAAGACGAGTATGATTTGGACTCAGGACATATTGGAATATACACCACTACTAGAATACGTGCGCTGTCTTTGGAACTTTTTTTAGGTGACGACGTACAAAACGCAAATACATGTACAAATTAGGAATAAATTTTGCAGAATAATATAATGACAATTTCAAGAGCACCATCAGAAGTAGTACGAGGAAGAGTAGTAATGGCTTACATGGCTCTACCTCCATATTCTTGGAATATTCTGGATATTTACAAACACGCATGATCCTTCATCCCTTCCTAATATTCTTGGTGGCATCTTCCACAATATTCTTGTTTGGCCCCCATTGCCGTCATGGTTCCTTGATTATCCAAACTAGCTGATTTAGCTGCCGCCAAAAGATATGGCAAATGATACGCATGACTTGATACAAGGAGAGCTTGGTCTTTGTGACATGAATGATGACTGTCATGAGTCTGCTTCTGTGATGGATCGAGCTAGCTACTGGAGCCTGTCCATTAGGGTATTGCATGTAGGGTTCATCTTCAACCGGTGCTTCCTGTCTGCATATTAATCGATCTGCCACGTCACATGCACGGGGCAAGTGAGTGCCCTTTCGAAAACTCACTGTGAACCAGGCACATATTATATCACAAGATAGATCACCCCTGGTGGCCTAAACAGAAATGCATTTCCACTTGCCAATAACAGCCGCCATCAAATCCTCGTCCTCTTCCCACAAGAACAAATATCCAACCACGCCAACCGCAAACAACTCCACCGACAACCCACATAAAATACGAAAACCAAAAAGCTATGTCTGCTAGCAATCGAAGAAAAAAGGCCGAGATTGTCCGCTTGACCAAAAGGGATTTTACCAAACGCGAAATCTATGTCGAATATTCCTTTGGACCGACGGCCACCGAAAAGAAACAATTCTCC
>Ga0163148_10005754_pt1 | contig 12281 bp, 6 predicted proteins | sample OliLakLV19MP7P2_FD_148606 | JGI IMG/M metagenome (GOLD analysis project Ga0163148, IMG submission 148606) | Freshwater microbial mat bacterial communities from Lake Vanda, McMurdo Dry Valleys, Antarctica- Oligotrophic Lake LV.19.MP7.P2 | ecosystem: Environmental > Aquatic > Freshwater > Lake >... | reverse complement strand
GATGGATACCACGTAAAAACATTATCTTCTGAAATGACTACTTCTGGTTGGCCATCCCCATTCAAATCGAGCATTCGGGTGTTTTGATCCCCAAAATCAATATTGGGCATGGTTTTAAATGTACGGAAATTTTGCCATTCATTCTCATCATCCAACTCAAAAAAGCCTGAAGGTTCGTTACTGAAACTCACTAATTGTTTGCCCCCATCTGCGTCCAAGTCAGCCAATTGCATGACTGACCCTAAACCGGCAAAAGAGGGTTTGGGCGTTACTAATTTGGCTTGCTCAAAATTACCGTTGCCGAGGTTTTGTTTGTAATACCAGCCGTTGGCTTGTTCGGTTAAGATTCCTGAAAGTCCTTCGTTGAATAAATCAGTGAATTGATATTGTTGTTCATCTAATCCTGAAGGTGCATGAACCAAACTTTCTGAACTTATTGTTTTTACTTCCCTGTTCCAATCATGGGATTGGTAGGTAAACTCCATGGGAGGAAGTTTTTTATGAGAGTAAGCTCCATCAGGTTTTTTAATATAACCATAGGAAGTAATCGTTTTTAAAAAAGTAAAATCTTGTTCTGTAGAATTGTCATATTCGAAATTTACAGAACGAACAAGTCCATCATATTCATTAGCACCTTTAAATTGGTGGAATAGCAACAACCGCTTGCACAATCGGGTAGTTCTTATTTCAAAACCGGCTTTGTAATCTGAAAAGGCATCAGGTCTGAACTCCCATGGATTCATTTGGTCTATGGGTTCAGTTTGATAATCGGTCGTTCCGTAATCAAAAACAGTTTTGAAAAAGTAGTCTGCTTCATTTGGGAAAGCGTCACCAAATTGATTGTAAGGAGTTTTATTGCCGTAGAGGATTTTATCAATATAAAGATTAGCATAGGTAATTTTGCCTTCTTTTAGCCTATTTCTGTTGTGCATGAGGGAATCGTCAAATCCAACCTCATCTTCCTTCTTATAAATGTATTGGGAGCAGTTTCCTTTGTCGTCAAATACAAATTCAGGCAACCATTCGTAGATTTTCCTGGCATCATCTGGATCAGAAATTACTGATGGGTCGGAATTTACTGGTCTTGGTGTCCAGCCAAAAAGGGTGGTAACGTTGTCTCGTGTAATCACACGCCATGTAATTCTTCCGCTTGTTTTTTCAGTCCATCGCTCTATGCGAGCAAACAAACCTTCTATTCTTGGTTTATAATTTCTGATTGTGAAGTTTAAATCGGATGAATCTTTTTCATTTATGATGTATTCTCCCTTGATGTCCTTCTCAAAGGTTATTGTGTTATCATCATTCCTAATTGTTCTAAACTCTGGCACTAGATCCTCCGCCTCTGAAAATAAGAAAGTATCAGAGTCGATAGAATCAAAATATTGAGGTAATCCTTTGTCTGTTTTCCGCTTTATAGAACCCAAACTCAAATTCCATCCCAAGCCAAAAATTCCATTTCCGGCACCAGAACTATATGATATTCCCAATGATGGAAAGGCCCCTCTCGCAGGCGAAAAAGGTAGTGGTACAGAAAACGAAGAAGTCCCATTAACGGCATTCACCGAAAACTTTTCGTCAATGCCCTCGATTGCTCCACCACCTTTAGGCAAAGAGATAGATGGCACCTCAATGGCATTGGATTTGGTTTTGCCTCCATCTGTTTTGAGGAAGTTTGAAGATGATTTATTTTCTGATTGCTCTTTCATTCTATTTATCTTTTAGCGCTTGGGCAAAAGCAAATGTGCTGCAAAGCGTTGGCTTTGTGTGCTAGGTTGCAGCTCTTTTGATTTTGCCGAAGCGTTGGTATTTTGTCTTTCATTTTTCGTTCGATATATGTTGCACTGTCGTCTTTTAGCATGACCGGTAACGTTCGAGTATTGCTGCAGGCAGGGTATTCATTGCTCGTCAAGCCCCGAAACTGAAGCCGATTGAAAAACTAAAGTACAAGATAACAACAAAAAGCCCAACAGAATTCCGTCCGCCGGAACCGCTGCTGATAGCGAACTGCAGCCGATTGTTTCAACGTCAAGCCCTGCTTGCAGCAATACTTTTGTTACCGGATGCCCTTCGGTCTGTCCAACGTGTTGTCATGTCAAGTTTAAACACCCTTTTTGTCCGAAGGGTTTTACAATAGAAGCGATGTCGGTCAGAGTTTGCACGGTGCGGTGGAATGAAGTTTTATTTTTTTGAAGGGTGGGAGATTTTTTGTTTTTTAATTTTTCTTGGGTCGGAGAAAAAATACTCTCTTGTAAGCTTTGGTTTGCAGGTTGGCTTGAAGCGGCTTGCGAGAGTGTATTTTTTGTGCGTATGCTGCTGTTAAACATCTTACGATTTAATACATTTTGCAACCAGTTCATTCATTTGAAAGGATTTAAAAGAATCGAATATTTGACTTTTTAGTTCATTCCTTAGCTTAATATGATGTAAATAATGCAATACTTCTTTTACCAAATTATCATAACTGCATGTTACTAAGTTTTTATAAGGATTATCAATACTTTCCTCACTAATTATAAAACATCTATTATTGAGAGCGTAGGATATTCTCGGTTGTTCAAGTGGTGTTGGCATATCATATTGATGAATATTTAATAATATTTTGGAACGTCCAAGCGCTTCTGAAAAATCTTTACCCCATCTGGGTTGAATAGAAACACAGCAATGTTTTTGCAACTCATCAATTATTTTTTTTCTCCGGTCAGTTAAAAAACCGACAAACAAAACATCATAGTCCGGAAATTCAGAAAAAGTAACCTCCTCAAGTTTTTTATGGTAACCAAGCGGAACAACCTCGGTTTTTAATCCCAGATCATTTAAATATCTTGTATTTGATTCTGAATAATCCCAAATTATTTCCGCATGCTGAAATAGTTTTTGTTTTTGTATCAGCTTTTCCTGCCATAATGGAAGCCCTAAAGGTTCTAGTTGATAAATTATGTAAGGTTGTTTTAAAACAATTTCATCCGGAATAAGATTCCACCCAAGCACAATTGATAAATTACCATTTTGAATTTCGCCTGCTTCAATAATTGATGCTTCCTTGCCAATATCCTCCAATGAATATTTTAAAAGCCTTGCAGTATTGTAATATACTCCTGACCAAACTGAAGGTAGAATTATATGCCATCTTTTCATTTAGATGATATTTTTTCATTAGGATGTGAAAACCAAGGTTGATAAATTGGTGTATGCTGACGAATAGGGATTTGATCAATATTTGGATTACTTCCCACTTGACTGCTAGGCCCAGCACTAACTCCGGGTCTATGAAATATCTGCATCCGCTGTCCTTGATTAATTGCTGCTTGATTAATACTTCCCAGTTGATTGTTTTGAGCTCTTAATGACGGTATTGAGTTTGTATTTTTAACATCCCCAATTATTCGTCCAAACAAATCGGGAACTTTTGATTGATTAGGATTGCCATTAAGATTAGGAACTCTTTGAGTGGTATTCATTCTTTGTAGAGTTTGATTTTGAACATAAAATTCTCCTTCTGCACCTAACATTCCACTGAAGCTTTGTGTTCTGTAATAAGAAGCACCCTGTATTGATGCTTTGTTTGCTACCCCTCCAAATATGCCATAACCCCCGGCTCTCAAAGAATCATTTGAAATGTCACCTAAATGGTCTAAAGGATTTTCACCAGCCAAAGTATACCCTAAGCTTTGTTGTGCTGCGTTGCCAGTAAATCCTCCCGAGAAACCTCCAATTCCTGTACCTGTGTATTGCGAAGCTTGAGTAGCTATACGGTTAGAAATGCCTCTAGCTATTGCAGTTCCATATAATCTACCTGATACAGAACTTGCAATTCTTCCACCAATATACCCACCCGCTAATCCACCCAACAAACCGAGGCCTCCACCAATTACCGCTCCTTCTAAGCCATTGTCATAACCACCTTGAATAGAACCGCCTACTAATCCTCCTACAGCAAAACTAACAAGACCATATCCTGTTCCCATAATTCCTCCTCCTACGGCTCCAGCTAAAACAGAAACCCAAAAATCAGAACCACTCTTATCCCAATTTGCTGCTGCAGATATACCACCCCCAATTGCTGCACCAATCAAAATGGGAATAAACCAAACAAGCTCTCCTTCAGGATCAATTAAATTTATAGGATTGTTTTTTACATAGGTATATAGTGAAGAAGAATCAACGTAATCAAAAGGGTCTGGTGATAAATAAATACCATTTTTAGGATTTAAAAGTCTCCTTGTTGATAAATACAACCCGGAAGCCGATAAATATCTTTGTCCCCCAAAAACAGGTTGAACTCCAAACATAGATGCAGCAATAGGGGTACCTGTGTTGTCAAAAATCTTAGGTAATCCAAAAGATTTATACCGGTATGTTTCAAGCAACCTACCCGCATCATCAAAAAGCCCTATTAAATTAAAACGACTGTCGAAAAATGTATTATGCGTACCTAAAAAAGAATGATAAGCAATAGGAACACCTGTAACAGGGTGAATGGAAATTTGCCTTGATGTGATTCCGTTTTCGTTCTCCTGTTCAACAAAACCTCCTAAATAGTTAAAAGATTTGTCTGGCTTTCCTGTTTCCTTTACAATACTTGGTCTGCCAAATGCATCATACTTAATTTCAGTAATGACATTGATTCCCGTTTTAATTCTGATTATTCTCCCTAATGTATCTGCCTCATAGGTAAAAATTCCATCGTTTTGCAATGTGCCATCAGTATGATAAGTATATACGTTTGTGCCATCATTTTGAATTTTATGTCCGGGCGAAAAAGTATAATTTATATCAGGCACTCCGGTTTCGGAATATTTCGTTCTTGCATCGGACTCGTTATATAGAAATTTTTCCTGGTGTAGAGCACCTGCTGACGCAATTCTAACTGCATGAATCGCAACATCATGCTGCCCCTGTGTATTGGCAGGTGGAATAGGTGTAATAAATTGATCTTTTGTATTTAACAGGCGGTATTTATTATCAAAATCAAAATAACTCAGCTTAGGGTTTTGTCCAAGCAATGCTTCTACCTGTTTAATGCCAGCTTTATTATAACGATATTTGATATTTTCATTAATGCCAGCTGCGCTTTGTGCAGTAATCTCCGTTAAGCGCTTTCTTTCGTCATATAAATTTTTAATGATTGTGCCGCCCGTGTAAGAAGCTTCGCCAAAAATATTTGCGCCACTTGTTTTAAATGTTGCCAGTAAATTATTGCCGGAGCCGAGGGTTCCATTTACCGTTTCTTCTATCTTGGTTAAAACGCCATTCAAATTATGTGAAAGTTTTTCTGTTCTTCCATCTGGCCATATTTTTTCAACTTCACCGGTCCCATCATTATATTTACATGACATAGTATTCCCTAAGGTGGTTTCAGCTAAAAGACGACCCATGCTGTCATAGTTACGAAAAATGTTTTCTGTACCCGCTTTTGCGCTAATTAACCTGTCTAATCCATCAAAACTAAAATCATGTGTTTCTACTTTTAGTAGAGGTGCCGGAAAAACCGTGTTAATTATTTTTGAAATTCTATTCGCGGCATCGTATGTATATTCAAACTCAACACCGCTGCCTAATTGTTCTTTGGTAATTTGATTTGAGTTATTGAAAATTTTAGTGCTGGTAAACCCATTGGGATACATCACTTTATTATTTCTGCCAACAGAATCAAAAGAATAATTTGAAGCCTGCCCGGTGGGATCAATGTAGGAGGTAATGCGTGACATAGTATCAACTGTCCAACGATGAGTAATATTCAATCCACCCGAATCATTGATCTCCTGTATTTTGTTATTGTATGAGTTGTACAAAGTTTCTTTAACAATACCCAGGTAATCGGTTTGTTTAACAAGAAGGTTTCTATCGTCATATTCGCTGATGACTTTTGCACCATCAGGCTCTGTTAATTCTATACGCCTGTTGCGGGAATCATATTTGAATTGCTTTGTAATAATTGATATAGACCCAGCGGGTTCGATGTGATGGCTATCTGTTTGAATGAGGTTGCTGTTATTATCATACGTATAGTGCTCTTCATTTCCCATGGCATCTGATTCCACTTTAACCCGTCCCAGTGCATCGTATTGTTTTGTAGAAATACCGCCTCTGTTATTGATTACTTTTTCGATACGATCTGCAACATCATAAAAATAAGTGGTTGTAATATTGGTTGAAACCGCAGGATTATTTGTAAATGATTTTATAGTTTCTGCAACCTTTCTGTTCTTTTCGTCATAAGTAAAAGATTTAAAAGAAAGTTGGCGTATTACTCCTTTACCATCATCACCAATGGATTCTTCAGATTCAAGTAAATCATTTTTAAGCCATTTATTTCTGATTTCGGTTCCGTTAGGCAGAATGACTTTGCTGATTCTTGAAAAACCATCATACTCATACTTTGTGGTTAATCCGGATTCATTTGTTTCCTGCATCAGTTTTTCTGATCGGTCATAAACTTTTTTATTTGAAATTTTATTACTGTAAATACCTATAAGTTCTTCGCTTAACAACAAACCTCTTTCATCGTATGTTCTTCTCAACTTGCTTCCATCGGGGTTAATAGTTTCTATCGGGAATCCCCTGTAATTATTGGTTATATTAAGAGTTCGTTGCTCACCAGTATTACTGCTCAGCTTATACTTAACCGGATAACCCAAAACATCTCTTTCAAACTCATCTGAAATGTGACTAACTGTAATCACGCTATCGCTAAAATCTCCTTTAGGGCGTTCGGATAAAATAACTTTCCTGTCGGAATCATAATGTATGATTTGCTCGGCTGTAACACCATTAATGGCAGGTAATATAGTTTTTTCCAATAGTCCAAGCGAATTATAAAGCTGCCTGATTGAATTGCCGTTTCTATCTACTTTCTCTGTTGAAAAGCCAAATACATCATATTTAATCTGTTCTTCCGCATCCATTCCTCCTACATCAAATACCTGTTTAATTAACCTGCTCTTTTCGTTTCCGGCTGCTCCATATTTCAGTTCATTTTTTACCCCATCAGGCGAAATAGAAGCTGTCGGCTGACCTTTTCCGTTATATTCAAAAGTTGCTTTTGCCGTTTGAACCGTGCCATCAGGTAAAGTAGCATCTGGTTGAACAAGCTCAATTAATTTACCTGTGTTGGTTAAGGCTGCCGGAGAAATATTAAAATCATATTTATAAGTAGTGGCTGCACCTGTTTCATTTTTTTCTTCAATCAGGAGTTGATATGATGGTTCGTATTTCCCTCTCCAAACAATCCGGCTTGGCGAAGGAAAGCCCGATGCAGATGTAAGTTCTTTTCGTAAGAGTTTACCTCTCATCCGTGGGTCGGGATTTGCAAAATCAAAAATATTTATTTCTTCGCTTCCGTCAGGTTGGGTAGTTTTAGCAAGGTTCCCCTGTTCGTCAAATTCATATTGCCAAACCACGACACGATAAGAATTATCTTTACTTAACCTATACCTTCTATCGAGCAAATCCCCCCTGTAATTAAAAGTATAAGTCTCCAATCCAAATTCAGGATTCATCACTTCTACCCGCAAAGCAGGAATATTGATATAAACCGGATTGGCTGGAACCCACTGTAATTGAGTGTATCTGAACTGGTATAGGAATCCTCCATACAATTGCTCAGTTACTCTTGCATAGCTCCATGAAGCTGGGTCTTGCTCGTAAGTATTTTCAAGATAAACATTTCCCTGAGCATCTTCCACCCTTAAGATATTATGTCTTAGTTCAGGTAAAGCCCAAGGTTGTTCATAATGGTAAATACGAGTTATTCCATTAGGGTGGTCGCTAATGGCGGGTGATTTCACACAAACCAATTGCATTGTTTCTTCATCGTGGCCATATTGGAATTTTCTGCCTGCGTGGTCTGACACGGCTACAAGCAATCCGCACTGGTCATAGTCAAATCTGAAATATCGTTCATCATCGTCTCTTACTTCCGCTAATTTATCCTCTGCACCATAACTAAATCGTAATTGATTTCCATGCCTGTCTTTTATCCAAATCAGAGGAATTCTTTCTCCGTCAATCCAACCCAAAGGTCTTTCAAATCTCATTATTGTTCCGCCTTCACCCCCCACCTCATACACTTGAGCTAATGCGGGTATTCGCTCTAATTTTTCAAACACACCTCTCTGAGGCTCAAAATTTACCCCATCAAACTTGAATATTTCTTCATGAAGGTTTCTCCATAGAGCAATGTCACCCGTATTTAATTCACGGAGAAATAAATTGAAATTATGATCCCAGTTCCAGCCAAAAGGCCCAAAAGAAGCCGCACCACTTCTATAGAAGCGGGTGAATGCAAGAGGGAATATGGTGTTGGGAATTTCAAGGTCTGTTTCCTGCAAGTAGAATGTACCGTTGAAAATATCTACTGGATCACCGGCATTGGTTTGTTGGTGAGGTTGTTCACCACCGTTTGCAGAGTCTGGATTGCCAATTTGGGGGCGTGTGGGTTCTTCCGTTGGTGGATCAGTTGATGTGGTGTCTACATTTGGAGTACCACTTATCGTACCTGCGACAGGAGGTTCAGGTGCAGCTTGACTACTTGCAGAATCTCCCCCATTTAAAGCAGGATTAGCTTCATTTGGTGGAAGATTGGGAGCAGAAGTTGGAGCAATATTGACAGAAGGGGCAGTATTACATTCAGTCTGAATAGAGCCTAAATCTAACCCTCTTACACCTCCTTCATTTGGATTGGCAGCAATTGCAGCATCGACAGCATTCAGAAATTGACAAGCATCTAACATAGGCGTAGTATCACCTGGGCCAATGTGTTGAGTTGGTGAAGATGGATTCCCTGTTGGATAGTCAAATCCATTTTTGTCTGCGTCTAAAGTAAATGCGTATGGTCCTGGCATAATTTAATTATTAATTTATGGCAACAACTATAGCTTTTTCCCCATCCCAAACTAAATCCCCATCATTGATATTTAATGATGGTTTTACTTTAAGGCAAGTTGCTGCTTTGGTTAAAAAATGATTTATGTGTCCGTAGATTTTTTTTGTTTCAATTTCTGAAAATCGTCTTCCTAAAACCGAGGTAATCGATGCAGGATTGTTCGATTCAGTCAAAAATTTGTCGACCAAAATGAGTTCATCTGTGTCAGTAACTCGACTTTTTCTACAATGGATTTCAAAGGAGTTGTGTATCCATTGATTTCGTGTAACGATTACTTCAAATGGTAATAAGTTATCTTTTATGGTAGTTATTTCAAGCACTTTAGCTATTTCTGCATCAGAAACCAATCTGCCAATAGTTTGTAGCTTTTCAGATGTTTCTTTCAACTCCTTTGATGCCTCATAATCACGTGCAACATTCAATATATAAGTATCATTTGTATTGCCAATTACTAAAATTTTCCAAACGCTGGACGTATGGCCTTCTTTTATATTCCAGATGTCGATTGTTGAACTGTTATTCATAGCACCTATTTTACACTGTTCCTCTAGGTACTTACGAGCAGCAAGAGCAGATTGTCCGAAAGAAAGCACCTTGCACTCATTTTTAAGATACAGCAATTCACTCAAATCATTGCTCATCCCAATTGAGTCTTCATGGATTTTGTGAGCATTACGATGCCACAATTCCACATTCAAGCTTCTTTTAATAAACTCATTCAAAAGCCCTCTACTGATTATCCCATGAAATGGCATGGTTGAATTTTCTTCAACCATGCCGCTTTCCGTCAATTTAAATGGAAGCTTGTCAGGACCAAAATAAAATTGAAACTTCATTCACTTACTTTTTGGTTGATGTATTACCCTTCTTTTTTGGAGGATTTTCTTTTTGCTTTTCAGGATTAAACTTCACTCCCATTAAAGTCATTTTGAGTAGCTGAATCTCCTCAAGTTTTACACCAGTTAGTTTTGCTAAACTCTCCGCTTGCAATGAAAGCAAATCCCTATGTGTTATTTCCTTTGATTTTTTACCGAAGTACTTTTCAAGTTTTGGTAAGATTTCTTTCGGAATATTTTTTTCCACTCCTTCATTTAAAAGCTGCTTGCCTTTGTTGAATTGGACAAGCTTTAATTCTAACTGTTTTGCAAAAAAATCAGTTTCATAATATTTTTTAAGGACAACAGTCGGGTCATTTAGGCTTTTAATTGTTTCGGTTTTTATAAAGTTACTGAGTTCATTAGCGAGACGTATTGTGTATTTGGCGTCTGGATTATCAGTTGTAAAATCTTGTTTGATTTTATCTTCACACTCTTTGCAAGTACCACCAATGTGTTCATGATGCTCCTCACCTGATTTTTTAATTTGTAAACTTGAACTTTTTGAAGAAATGAATTTATCCAAGTATTTTGAGATGCTTAAATCCGCTGGGATAGGTTTAATGCCAACTACAAGTTCATCCAAATGTATCCTGTCAATTTGATTCGAACAGCAACATAAGCCTCGGGTGGTTATCAATAGTACTTCCTCCTCTCCAGTTTGTTTTATCTTTGTTTTGGATCTAAGGTTTAAACTAATTTGCCTTGTTGCACTGCCATAGTAACCGTCTACCCAATCGGGACAATTAGCACAAACGACATCCCCGGCCTCTGAATACAAAAGACCTTTTGCTTTAACAGTGATTGTTGCTGCTGTATCATTTGCTGAAATAAATACATCACTGCTGCCATGCGAAACATCATTCCTAATGTTCGTATAGTTTTCAATTATATATCCATCGGGAGCGTCAATTGTTTCAGATGAGCTTTTTTCAATTCTCCAAGGAATATAAGGGACATCCCAGCACTTAATGAAACATGCTTCATACAAATCTACTTTTGGGCCAGGTTGATAACCCATTGCGAGAACTTCGCCTTCCGACCATTTTGGAACTGGAGCACTTGCAGATACTACCCCAGAGGTTCTTGTAATCCTATCATAATCCATAATTGGCGTTTTAGCAAGATGACTTGTATCTAATCTTAATGAAACACAAAAATCATCTTGATCTTTAGGCTGGGCCACTACCAAAAAAAACTCCTGGATACCATCAACAGGTCTTGGTCCTCTTACAAATCCTGAAGGTTCTTCCAGAGTGTGCGGTCTTGGCTGAACGAAGAAAACCACTCGGTTTGTTCCTAAATGGTAGCTGTCAAGTAAGTGGTACATTTGGGAAATTTGGGTAGTGAACGAATAGGTCTCTCTTTTTTCCTGGCCAACATCAGAGGATCGAGATGAAAGACTTTCATCTGCATTCAATCTTTTAGTGCCCCATTGACCATTTGGGGCCTGGTAACTAAATCCACCTCCAGTGCCTGCATAAGAAGCACTCGCTCCAAGCCCTCCACCTCCCATGTCTATATCCAATATTTCTAAGGATTGGGTAGAACCAGCGGACTTTGTAATGTTTAATGACTCAATTGAACGGGATGATTTTTCATTTGTATCTGTTGCTAATTCATAAAGCTCTCTTTTCTTAGGCTCGAAGTCCATGAAGAAAGGATAATCTTTCAAAGGCACATCTGGTTTCTTGCCATGCGGGCCAACAACGACTTGCAGAATAGCTCCATTACAAGGGTGGTAACTATTCAATAAGTCTTTTAATACTTCGTTTGTAAATTCGGTGGTTGCATCAACCCCATTCCATTTTATCTTGCCCTGTATTTCTTTGTCCAAGGGTTGATAACCTGTAATTGTTGCTGTTACCTTTAAGTAGGTAATCTTGTAGTTTGGAAATAGTTGATACTCATCCTCCGGCTTGAATTTGAATACAGCCAATGAGGTTTGCCATTTTGCAGGTAGTCGCTTATCACATACTACTGGGTCAATCATATCCTCGGTAACACAAATGCGTTCCCAAGGAATGTCGGTCGGAAGATTTAATTTGAAGTTTGACATGATTTTTAAATTTTATTTAGTGAAAATAACAATTTAAATATTATAATAATTTAAATATTATGTTTATTTGTTGTTGTAAATGAACAACAAATTTGGAGCGTAGTAAAATTGGGCTCTTTGACTTTTGCCCCTTTATCTGGCTTAGTGCGGTAGCGGGCAAAAGGCAATGTGCCAATTGAGCGAGACCGTAAAATTAAAAAAAAATGCGGGTGGACAAAAAATAAAACTTCATAGTGTTGGCTGTCGTGTCGGGCAGTCAGGTTGTTTAGTCTATGTAAAAATGCTCGTTTCATGTTCGTCCGTTTAATAGTAGCACTGTCGCAATAGGGTTTCCGGTAACAATTCGATTAAAGAACACCCTGCACTGGCTCAATTTCCTTTACATGAACTTTGTACGCCTCTTGCATTGCGCTTTAATCGTCGTAAATGGAAATAAACGAAGGTCGAGCGCTTTTAGCGAGTG
>Ga0163148_10005753_pt1 | contig 12282 bp, 9 predicted proteins | sample OliLakLV19MP7P2_FD_148606 | JGI IMG/M metagenome (GOLD analysis project Ga0163148, IMG submission 148606) | Freshwater microbial mat bacterial communities from Lake Vanda, McMurdo Dry Valleys, Antarctica- Oligotrophic Lake LV.19.MP7.P2 | ecosystem: Environmental > Aquatic > Freshwater > Lake >... | reverse complement strand
GTGCGAGGCGGGGTAGCGGAATTTTCCAGCAGGAAAATATCCGTGACTTGGGGAGGAATTTTCCATTTGCTCCTCTTTTTGTTTTGGGGGAATTCGGGGCGGACATGGTTCTTTTCAGATTGATTGTTCTCATAATTTTTGATACTATAATAATATATTCAGCAAGGTTAAATAGCTAGTATTTCAACTATAGTAATATATTATTATGAACGCAAGTAACATCCAAAAAAAAATAAAGAAATGCAGGAATAAACTGGGTATTTCGCAAGACAGGTTGTCTAAGCTTGCTGATGTTACTTATAATACGATTATTAAGATTGAATCAGGGGCTAATACAAATCCAACTATTGATACGCTTACAAAAATAGCAAAAGCGTTGGGTGTTTCGGTTGATGATTTGCTAAAATAAATATATGCGAGAAAGATTTTTTGAACAAGGAAAAATGGATGATAAGAAAGCGATTGAGCGAGAGCTTTCTGATCACGGTATAAATGATCCCAAGGACTGGCGAAAAGCCCTTGATTTAGAAACGCCTCTTGAAGGGGAAGAGGGCTTTGAAGAAAGTGACAAACGCAGTTTTTCAAAATTACTTACTCATCTTGAGGGCGATAAAGAGCGAGTATCCGATAGAGAGAAAATCAAAAAATTTAGTGAGACTGAGAACAATATCGAACGGCTAGAACTTTTACGCACAATGTCATTGGGTGATGCAATTGCTTCTATCCGTGATTACTCAAGTAGTGAAGGCTCCTATAAATATTTGGCAGACCGACTTGAATTTTATCAAGATTTAGTTTCAGGCACTGCGGTACGAAAGCGAAAAGAACAGGAATGGAATTCCAAAAAAGGAGAATATGTTGAAGTGATTCGAGGGGAACCCATTGAAGCCTCTAACTCTACTCCAGAAACTGTACGCTTGGGAGTTCTACGAGACATGATGTTTGCGTCCATGATTGGTACCCCAGAAATGGCGATTTACAAAATTACAAGTAAGAGATGTAAAGAAGGTAACCTCTCAACTGGCCATATGCCCGAGCTCAAGGGATATCACTCCGGCATTCATGAACGAAGTGTTGGCTATGCTTACCCGTTTTTACAAAAACTTTATAAAAAAGCGCACCGCTATGTAGAGCATAAGGTCGAGGGACAAAAAATCGATCCTCAAGCTCTAGAGCATAAAGGAGTTATGCTTGCATCTCGCTGGCTTACCGAAGCGATGAATTATAACGATCCTGACAGAAGCCCACATTCTCCATATGCTCGCAGCGCTGAAGAAGCAGTTGCATGGGCACGCTTGGGTGAGCATACAAAAAAACAGCTTCGTGGGATGCGAAGAAAAATTCAAAATATTGATTTGCACAATATCGAGCGTTTTATTGGAAAGTCTGGAGATGATAAATATGATCCGGAACGGAAAAGATTATTTGCTCAAATCAAGTTTTTTAAGGAAAGCTCTGACCAAGACAAGAAGCAAGAATTTACTACTAAGGAAAATGGTTTTGGTGTTGAGAAACAACAAAGATGGCTTGAGCGAGAGACTGAAAGACTAAAACACAAATTTGAAAAATCGAAAGCCGAATTAGAAAAGATCAATCTTCCTGAAGAAGAAAAAGAATTGCAACTTCAATCAGTCATTGCTCGACACGAAGATGCAATGGCTAAATTACAAGCGGATTATGAGACTCAGTCCACTCGCTTACAAGAAAGGACTCCGGAACAGTTGCTTGCTGATCTAGAACAGAGACAAACACTGGTTAACCAACGTCACGAAAAAAGAAAAAGCCTTGCTCAAAAAGCTCTCGATCTTCATTTTAGATTTAATCATGCGGGTGGTGATTACAATAGCAAAGTCTTTGCTGGTATGGTTGATTGGATCAACTACGCCCCAATGGGTACTATCAAACGTTCCCACCGGATGTTACAGAAAGGGATAAGTGAAGAAAGTGTTATGGAACTCGCAACAGCCGATATTATTTGTGGCGCACGCGGAGTAACGCGAGAGGATTTAGAAGAAATTAAAAAATTGGTTATTAAAGCAAAGGGTCAAGACCGGGAAGCAAGAAACAAACTTTCTGCAATGATGAAAGTTGGAAATATTGTGTCTTATTTTGATCATGAAGTATCAATGGCTGAAGTTGCCGAACTGGCGACCAAAAATTTTAATGGTATGACTGAAGCATTGAGACAGTACAGTTTTGACGAAGTCAAAGCATTCATGGATCAGAATCTCAATTTACATTCTGTTATTACGGCTAAAAAGGTTACCGAAAAACATGGCCCAAAATTGGAGAATGATGTTATGGCAACTATGGCCGCTCACAATATTGATGGTCTAGACGATGCACTAAATTCATTTGATTTGGGAGAAGTAATGACCTTACTAACAAATGACGTAAACTTGCCGGTTGCAATTGCCGTACTAGAAAATACTAAGCAATTCAATTACGAGTTATCTATCGATCAAATCTCTAGGATTTCTAAAAATGTCAGCGATATCAACGATTTTACTTCCGCGCTTCGAGCGTTACCGTTAGGAGAGGTTGAAAAATTACTCACCGTCGGTGTTCCTTATCATGAGTTTGGCAAGGTCAAAAGTACTCTTGAAAAGCATGGCCATGCCTCAGATTTTACTTCCACATTAACGGTTGCTCAAAAACTGATCAGAAATAATGAATACGATAATTTAGACAATGCTCTTCAGCTTTACTCTCTTCGAGAGATTGATGAAATCATTACAAAAGGAACAACACTGGCCAGTGTATTAGAAATCCGACAGCCTCTTGAAGAAAAAGGTATTTCTACAACCATACAAGAAACCATCCAGTTTGCTCAATATGCTGGTGACCGTAATAAAGGATACAATTTCACTCAATCCATTGAAACTTTTGGCATAGAGAATGTAAGAAGGATAGTCTCCAAAAGCTGTCGTCTGGACAAAGCTATAGAAGTAGAAAACCATATCAACAATAGCTCGTCGTATTACGGTCAGTCAGAGATTCCTCAAACATTGAAAGACTCTCTGAAAAAGGGAGGCATCGACGTTGTAATTGCGATCGCCAAAGCTGGCAACGTGGAGGTTGTGATCAAGACAATAGAAGCTGGATTTACGGTCGAAGAAATTACCAGATTCCCGTTCCTTATTTCTCCGCTGGTCACGAAGAAATAGCGTATAATAAATTAATTTAAACATATGAGAAAAACAGCAACAACGTTTCCGAATAGCACAATGCCACTTGATATGTTGGTTGACATTCAAGCGCCCAAGTCGTTAGGTTTAACGGCAAAAGTATTTGTACAAGAGAAGGCTCGCGCATTGCCCCTCTATGATCAACCAGTTAAGTGTGATGCCAGTGGTCAAAGTAAAGACGGTAAAGAAATTGCTGTTGATACTGTAGGCCGCTGGCTGTTTGGAGTCCCTGGGTATGAGGGTCACATCAGGATTGTGCCGGACAACGATAAAGTCTCACTCTATTACCCAAAAGAATCACCAAAGGTCGTCCATGAACTCGTCTCCTCTTTAAAAGAGGCGGTAGAAACCAGCCAATAATTTCAAATATATGAAAGAATCATTTGAAAACAGACCGGCACCACAAGAAACAACACCTTCTCCGCAAGCCGAAGCAAGGCTTACTCCGGAGCAAGTAACTCAAAAAAGGGAGAAAGTTTTGCAGTCTTTAGAAAAGGCTCGTCTTTTGCCTCCTGATTGGAAAAGCGGAGCTGGCAAGAGTCGAGATGAAATGGTTACGGCCTTAGAATCATCGCTTGAAGAACTTGATACGTTGGACGCAGACTTGAGGAATCAACCAGAGGAAACACCTGTTGTTTCAATTAGGTCTGAGAGCCCAGGACTGCAGGTTGTTGAAAGAAAAAGAGCAGTCCATACAGCTCCAGTAAAAGCTGATCACCCAAAACGGCAGTTTGACCAAGAAGCTCAATATATCACTGTCGGCAACGTTCACGTTCCAATCTGCGAAGCGCCACAAGATAATCCGCAGTGGCAAGCCGTGCCAGGAAAGGTCTTTGTTTCCGGTGGCAAGAAGTTTTCTGAAGTCCGTTTTATCAAAGATACGCACGGTCTTACTCATGTTGCCAAACCGGGAGAACTGATGAACTTTTCGGAAAAACATCGAGAGGAAAGACTGGAGTCAGTCGATACTGTTCTCGAAGGGAGAAACGAACTAAAGGCCTTTAATGAAGCTCTTGCTAAACTTGGTGAATTGACTCGATCCTACGCAGAACTTAATCCTGATGATCCAAATTATGACGAGGAAGCTAAAATACTCGGAGCTCAAGTTGATAAATTTACAGATGCCGGAGGCCTGAAAGAAATACTCAACTTAGATGAGGCAAAGCTGGAAGATGCTGATGGTTTTGCTGAACGAGTAGCTGAAATTATTCGTACCCAGCAATTCTTGCGTTCCCTCGATGAAGGCTCAAATGAATTTGTCCCTGAGCGAGATACTCATTTCAAACTTACTCCTTACTTTGAGAAAAAATTAGAATGGTTTGCCACGTTGGTGAATCGCCAGTTAGGGCTTGGCAATAATGCTTATTTGGAAGATTTGGTAAAAAACAAAAAATCTCCCGAATGGGAAAAATTAGAAGCTAAAGGAATGACCATAATCGTCGGTCCTCGTGGTACTGGTAAGAATAAACTAGCAGATTTTTACTGCGGAGAAACCAATCGCCCACTCTTTCGATATGCTTGTTCTCCTGACAAAGAGGAACGTGACTTGACCTACGACGTTGAACTTTCTGACGGCGAAGTGGTACGTATTCCTACTCGTATCTTGACTGCGGTAACCACGCCTAATGCTGTGCTTGAACTGGATGAATTAAACCTGCTCCGCCCGAACGTCGCTAAATTCTTCAACTCCCTATTCGACGGAGATCGAACTGTATTCTTGAACGATCAAGTGATTAAAGCGGCTCCCGGTGTGGTGTTCGTTGGTCTTATGAATCCAGCCGAATACGATGGTGTTGAGGATCTGCCAGAAACAATTGACGACCGCTCGAATATCATGAGCATGGGTTATCCTCCATTCCGAGAGATCGACTCAAACACCAATCGTGAAAAGTTTACTCACGACGAAGCCCTTATTCTTAAAGAGAACATTAGTCCACTCAAAGACCTATCCGATGACCAGTTCCGTAAAGTCTGGGACTACGCAATCAATGGCATAGGAGCTCAAGTGTCTCTCGACGCCACGATGGTCAAAATAATCAAAGATTTGAAAAACCTCGTTGCGATCGCTGACCGTACTCGCCAAGTCGCTGAAGCTTACAAAACAAGAACTGGCGAAACTAGGCTGGAGCGAGATATATCTCTCCGTGGCTCAATCGAAGCCTCTCGCTTCTATTCCGAGAACCATCTCTGGGAGGCTGATTTGACAAAAAAGCCGAATTGGAAAGCTGGCTGGAATGCCGCTCAATACGCTATCGCAATGACATACTTGCCTCATACCGATACTTATCGACGCGGCAAGACTGACAAAGATGCCATAATGCTAATTTTGGCAGAAAGCATTGGACAAATATGACCATAAATTATGTCAATAGAATCACCAGGCGTACAATTCAATCCGGAAAAACAAAGAACTCCGGAAATCAACCAAGCTGAACGGGATCTCAATGAGATTATCCCGATTTTGGCGCATGGTTTGGTTCGTCGGATAGAGCAAAAAGGTTTCTCTGGCAAAGTTCGAGTGCAAGCTCTTGCTGGTGATACATGGGGTGTGGCAAAAAGCCCCGACAATCCCACAGGTGTTCCCAATGTCATTATCTATCCACGCGAATCGCTTTCTGGCGACAGAAAGCTTGTTAACGCACGCTTACGTCATGAAATCGGAAACCTCAACTATCCGATAGACGCTGAACTGAATACCCTTCGTGGCTGGTGTTATGAGAATAAAGTCGCTCCGGAACTTTTGACATCTTTAGTCGAGGCTACGCACGAAGCTTCGGTCAACTATTTAGAGATGCAGAATTCGCATAGTGATCGGCCAGAGGAAAACTTTCGTGCACTCTATGAACAAGAAATAGATACCCAACAGATTGCAGACGGTATTGCGGAGTCTGCACCTTATAAACAAGCGGTTGACCTAGTCCTCCTCTACTCTCTTTCTCAAACTGGCCTTGTGCCAGCAGAAAGGTTTGAATACGCCCTCGGCACCGCCAACCCAGCGGTACAAGAAATTTTTGATAAGCAAACCCGATCCGTTTTGGATCAGACAACAAAAATGGCTGTGCCTAAAAAACAAGTGCAATTAGTGCGCGAGTATTTGTGGCCAAAGTTTTCAAAATTAGTCGCTCTTTCAGGTACAGCCGAAGCCCGCGACGAAGAAGTACATGACAAAAAATCTGAACAGCTTCAAGAGGAACTGCGATCCGAACAAAGCCCTGAAGCCCAAGCTCGAGCAGATCAAGCAAAGGCCATCCAAGAAAAGATCGAGAAGATGAAGGAGAAAATGCGCCAAGCCAAGAGCGGCAAAAAACCATCGCAGGAGCAACGTCGTGAACAAGGCAAGGAATCACCAAAGCCAAAAGAACAAAAACTTAGTGCGGCAGAAAAACAAGAGCGCAAAGAAGAAGAAAATCTTTTGGCAGAGAATCTGCAAGAACAACTGCAACAGGCCAAAGAGCAATTAGAAAAATTAAAGAAACCGGGACAACAGCCGGAGACACAGAAGCTGCAAGATAAAAAGTCGGCTTCGATGGAAGATATAGGCAAAGAGGCCGAGCAGATGAAAGCTCAAGCCGAAAAGGCAATGCAGGAAGCAAAGGAAGCCGGTGCTGATGAAATAACCGAGGAGCAATTGCAAAAGCTCAAAGAGCAGCTGGAACAGTTAGAGGAAGTCGCAAAACAAATCGCAGAGAGCGGTGCATTAGAAGAAGAACTGGCAAAACCTGAAGAAGAGCCAATAACCTATAACATCAAAGAATATGGCATCAATGAAGCTAACCTTACCCCAGAACAACTAGAGCATTTGCAAAAGGTTCGCTCATTCGCACAAAACACTTCAAAAGTGTATCGAACAGCGATGCGGCTCATCATGACCGGATACCAGCAAAGGAATCCGAATTTTACTGATACGATGTTGCAGAAAATGATGGAACGAAGGTATGACGTTCCGGATTTTTCCATATATGGATCACAAGCGGCTCAAGAATTTTTATCAAAACAAGACGAACTTGGCATCGACGGTTATAGTGATAATTTTTTAGTAAATTTTCAATTACCCAAGCCTCTCGCAAGATTTTGGTATAAGGGTGGTAGTGGGAGCAAATCAGTACCAGTTAAAGACGGCGAAATTGAATGGGGTCATTTTTATCGAATGGCCATGCCAGTCATTTACAGTGGCGTAGACAAATCACAAATGTCCGGCCTCTATTTAAATCGTTTGAACCAATTTGGCCAGCACGATCCCAAAAAATATTATTACCTCTGGGAGGCAATGAATACTGCTTTAGAAGATCAAGCTAATGAATCCAAAGATTCCGATGAATCTGAAGATTCAGAAAAGGGCGAAGGTCAGGATCAAGAAGAAAATGGAGAGGGTGAGGAATCTGGAGACGGACAAAAAGGATCAGAGTCACAAGGAAATGAGTCGGGCGAATCTGGCCAAGGTCAAGGTGGCGAGGGTGCTGGGGAGGACGGACAAGGAGAGGGAGAAGGATCTAGTGAACCAGGAGGAATGGAATCCGGTGGTGGTATGCCATCTGCACAAGAAATGCAGGAACTTTTGTCTGAGATGCAAGACATGCTCAATCAGGCCAAAGAAGGTGGTGCTGGCGGACAAAAAGCTATAGATCAAATGCTTGAACAGCTTGCTGAAATGCAACAGAGCCTTGAAGCCGGAGGAAGCCCCCAAGACATGGCCGGACAAATGCAAGATGCGATGCAACAAATGTCTGAAATGATGGATGGTATGGAGAGTGGAGAGCCTGGCCAAAAAAAGGGTCAAGGCGGTAAGCCAGGACAAGAATCTGGAAAGTCTGACGGTAAATCTGGAGAGCAGTCACATGAGCAATTTCAAGAAGGCGGCAAAACACACCAGAAAGCTATTGAGAGTCTGTTCAGTAAACCTAATGAGGAATTGCTCAAACAATTACGCCAAACGGAAGCAATGGTTGGCAGTAAATTTACTACGCAAGACGAAAGCGGCAACCTTGTTGCCAGAGATGTAAGCGGTACGATTAGTAAATATTTAAGTAAGGAGGATTCGGAAATCAATCAAGCCAACGCCAGACAACTGGATACATTGGAAGAATTAAAACGCCAACAGCAAGCAAAGATGGAGGCAATGTACCGAGAGATGTCCGGACTAGATGGAGAAGCACTGCGTGTCTATGTGGATTACATGGAATCAACTAAAGAATTTATCGGTGACCTTACAGATTTCTTTATAAAGAAATTTAAGCTCGATAAAGAATACATACGCGAACGAAATCAACGGCGAGGTGCTCGGCTCCAGAGAGGATTCACTCAGAATGTCCTCGGAACAAAAGACGGTCGCACGGTAATAAATCCCCGTTCATTTGAACGGAAGCGACCACCAGAAAAACCACAGTTCGCGTGGACTCTTATTATCGACAACTCCGGCTCTTGTTCGGGTGAAATTATCGAACAGGAAAAGAAGCTGGCAGTGGCATTAACCGAGGTCGCTAAAGACCTCGAAATTCCTCTGGAGATCGTTACTTTTGGCGGTCCCGATCAGTTCCAATTCCTAAAGGGTTTTGATCAGGATGTTGCTGGTGAGGATTTGCAAAAGATGGTATTGCTTAATGCTGATCAAGGAACTCCCGATGTTATCACTCTTGATGCGGCCTGTACAAGTATGGAAAAATTCACCAATAAGTTTAGACGGTCTTACAATTTCGTATACTTCATGACAGATGGACAATCTGGCTCAGGTTCGATTGAACAAGTAATCAAGAAGCATAAAAAAAATATGGTGATTACTGGTATTGGAATGGCTGGAGCCGCTTCAACTATTGCTCAGACATGGGGCAAGAATGCAGTCGAAGTACCGGACGTCAAAAAACTATCTGACGCTTTTATTAGGAAGGTCGAAGAACAGATAGATTCAACATTCGATTAATTTAAAAAATATGAAAGAAAACTTTGAATCACGATTTGGTAAAATAGATGACTTGCTTAACGATGTTGAGCAGTCAACCAGCGGTAAAAAATTACTTGCTGAAATTGACGATCTTTGTAGTGAGATCGATACTGGTTTTGTTGGCAGAAAACAGGAGATAACAGAATGGCCAGCTGAACGCAAAAGAAAAGAAGCTACAGATTCGGTTGATCCGTTCGTTTTGAATTTGCTATCAATGGATGAAAATTTCAATGTCCGTACCCTTTCCGCATGTAACCCTAATATGCCCGAGGCTTCTCTTCGCCGCTTGGTGGAAGGAGCAAATGATTACCTTAAAATGGTCATAGCAAATAACCCAAATTCGTCCTCTGATATTTTAGATCGCATTGCGGAAATAAGTGGTGAGCAAGAGGTACTTCAAGCGGTATGGGGTAATACAAATGCCTCCGCAGTGACAAGATACAAGATAGAGAATCGGATGTAATGTTATAATATTTATATGAGTAAATTTATTATGGGAATAGGAATACCTGGTTCAGGAAAAACCACTGCTCTAAAACCATTTGCAGAGCAGAATGCTTATGTTTATCTATGTCCCGATGATATTAGAATGGAGTTAACTGATAACTCAGCTGATCAATCAAGGAATAGAGAAGTGTGGGCTGAAGCACACAAGAGAGTAGCCCAGGCTTTAGAGAATGGAGAGACTATTGTGTTCGATGCAACCTTTGCGCGAGATTCTGAACGGAAGAACTTCATTGCATTTGCCCGTGAGCATGGTGCGACAAAGATACAAGGAGTTGTTGCAGATGTTAGCTTTGAAATTGCACGTGAACGCAACCTGGCACGCGATCGTGTAGTTCCGGAGCACGCAATGGAAAGGATGCGACAGATGCTTTTAGACGTCCCGCCAGAAATAGCGGATGGGTTTGATAGCCTATTTTTTATTGATGAATTCCAAAAACTCAAACAGGCTGAGATCGGTGGAGAGCATAAAATAAGCAAAGAATTTAAAATTCGATAATCTAGGGAGCTCCCGCTCGCATCCCTCTCTCCTCCTTTGCGAGCGGTCTTGCGCGCGAACGGGAGGGTGGGTCAAGCGCATTTGCATTTGGTCACGGATATTTTTCTGCTGAAAAATTCCGCTACCCCGACTCGGCTCGACAGCCTCCGTTTTTGAAATGCTCCGCGCACTCGCATTCCAACCTCGGGCATTTCCGCTAGGGCGTCCATGACTAAAGGATGAGCGCCGCCGTTGTCTTGCAATACAAAAATCCGAAGCGGAAGCGATACCACATACAGCGATATGAAAACGAGAAAGGGGGTTGGCTGAGCCGGTTGGTCGAGCCCTGCTGAGACGGGACGAAGCCGGGGGAAGGATTCCTTCCTTCCCCCAAAACAAAAAGAGGAGCAAATGGAAAATTCCTCCCCAAGTCACGGATATTTTCCTGCTGGAAAATTCCGCTACCCCGCCTCGCACCAGTGCTCCGTCCTTGCGAAGCTTCGCTTCTCACCCTCCTTTTCCAATTGCGACATCCGAATTCAAAAACAAATGAGCCGAAGTTTTGGCAAAATCCTCTTCTTACAGAAGCTGTACACCTTTCACATTTTGAATACAAAATGCTCAAGGTCTTGAGAAAGTGTCCCACACTTTCTCACCCCAAAAAATTGCTTTGCCAAAACTTCGTCCGCATTGAATCCCGCCAGTTTCTCCTTTCAAGGAGAAACCCGTCCCTCGACACACCACCGCCATACCGAAAATCAAAAAGGAAATCGCGCTAAACAAAAAAGAATGGCAGGGTGGTGTGGCGAGGGCGGGACGACACAGCAGAAGCGGAGGGACAGCCCTCTGGGCTGTCGTGGAGCGGAGGCTGTCGTGTGGCGGGGTTCATCTCGGAGCGTACAATTTAGTTTCGCTTCACCACGCACGCGGAGCGTGCGAGACATTACCGATTTTGGAAATAGGTGCGAGCTTGGTACAATAGACACACTAAAATGGAACTCAAAGGTTTTGAAGAAGCAGAAATGCGGGACACGCGAAGCGCGTCCCAATGGTTTCCGCCCATTTTTCCAAACGAATTCAGAATTTTTGGCGCGCTTGCGCGCACCTGTTTTTCTCCAAGAAGGAGGTTCGAGCCAAAGATTTCTTTGGCTTTGACCTTTTTGCTAAAAAGGTCTGAATCAGAAGCAATTTTGTCCAAGGATTGTGCGTCTTTTATCCATTCTTTCATCGGTTCGAGCCAGAATGTTTAATTGAGATGAGAGAATTGTATGCTCTGTTGGAAATGGAGTGGTCAGCCGGCCTTCCGGGAGTGACCGAATTCATTCGCCTCAACTAATCCCCGACGCACAATGTCTGGGATGCTTTCTATATCCCCCACGTACAAAGAAGTGTAAATTTTAGTTTTTTGTGATATAAAGAATGTCTATTCTACTTAATTTTGTTTAGTAGAAAAATACATCCACCTATAGCTCAGCTGGTAGAGCAACCGCCTCTTAAGCGGTGGGTCCCAGGTTCGAATCCTGGTGGGTGGACAAGTTCGCATATAAACGCGAGCGCAAGAAAAAATACAACAGCGTATGATATTGTGTATTGTATTGTATTGTATTGTATGTGTTGTCAGAAATAGTGTTTAAATAGTAAACGCCGGGCGAGTGGCGTAATTGGTAGCCGCGCTAGTCTTAGGAACTAGTGGAGTAATCCATGGGAGTTCGAGTCTCCCCTCGCCCACCAGAACAGAACTTAACGGCTTTTTCAAAGCCGATTAGTTCACCGATTAGTTCGTTGTTGGTGCGTTTATTGTACCAAGTTAGAACTCAAAGGAAATAACTTTTTTCTTTTTAGGGTTCTGTCTGTAAAAATATGCGAACTAAGAAGGAGTAAGTATTATTGCAATGCATCACCTATATTTCGATTGTATACATGTTTATAAAATAATTTAATAGCGCCCACCATTCCGTTTTGTGTTGAAAAAGAAATCTTGTCATTTTTTATTTTGTGTTCGGTACAGTGAAGTATGTCTTTGGCCCTCCCCCCAAACTTTTGACACCAATCTTGTATAATTAACAAATAATATATACAAACATATGAAAGGAGAACCAATATCAAAAGAGGTTAAGGAATAAATCATTAATCGTATTAAAAATGACGGTGTCAGTGTCATACAAGCAGCCAAAGAC
>Ga0163148_10005751_pt1 | contig 12288 bp, 11 predicted proteins | sample OliLakLV19MP7P2_FD_148606 | JGI IMG/M metagenome (GOLD analysis project Ga0163148, IMG submission 148606) | Freshwater microbial mat bacterial communities from Lake Vanda, McMurdo Dry Valleys, Antarctica- Oligotrophic Lake LV.19.MP7.P2 | ecosystem: Environmental > Aquatic > Freshwater > Lake >... | reverse complement strand
ATGTGATAGCATGCAAATTAGACCAATCGACTTGCGGCTGTGCGAGGGGATGAACAAAAGGAATGGTTGTTTTCAGCTGCATAAATGATTTCTGCCCGAAGGCTTCTCAGTCCGCTTGGCCTACTCTACCAACCACTCCCACAAATCAGCGTTCGCGACCGGGGGAGTCCTTAGCCAGTTCAGCTTCCTGCTTGGGCGGGTTGATGAACTTGGCAAACTCAGCGTCCACAGTCTCCTGGTCGGGCATGTTGATGAAGTTCTCCTTCACCGTACAGACGCCGATCAGCGGCCCCCACCAGCGATACTTGAGCGTCGCAATCAGGTGTGAGCGGAAGGTCGCCATCCGCGTGCCCTTAAGAATCGGCATCGCATTCTGCGCTTCCCTACGCGCCGTCTTGCTATTCGCAAAGTAGGTAGCCATACCGTGATTCGGAATAGCCACAAGGAAGTCAGGGCCCCACATACACCCCGAGTCTTGCACTTCTGACTCAGTCTGAATCTTCTTTGCGAGGTCCGAAGACGGATCGTACTCACTGATAATCGTGTCGCCGTCAATCTTCATAAAGAGCGGACGCCAGGCCAGAATCAAGGCAGAGAACTCTGCGGTCAGGTCGATGAAGGAATCAGATCCCTTCATGAACGCGTAGTTGCCAGCCCGAATCTTGTTCTCGGCGACGAGCTTGGCATTGGTTCCCATGATGGAGACGCGGGGCAAGTACTTGCCGCTGGCCACCGCCATGCTGTCGAAGACCTTGTCATCGTACATGCCAAGCTGGTTGTTCTGCTGCGAAGGAAGGATAAGATCGCCCATAGATTCTCGTTTCTCTGTGTTGGTGTATTGTTGTTAGAAGGAGTTGCCGTTGTTTGGGAGAACCTACACCATCAGGTGCCTTTGGTTTCTCGTGTTTGGCTAACCCTAGATTCCTAAATCTCCCACCACAAAAGGCTTAGGAATCTATATTGGTGGAGAAAGTCAGACTTGAACTGACCGGAAGCCTATTTGCTCTAGGAGCACTTCGTTTCTCCACAGTGCCTCCCTTTCGGGAGGATGTGCCTACTCGGCTGGAGCTACCCCATAATCTCGGGTTGGCTCTATTTGGGAACACAAGATTTCCAAATCTCTATACCGCTTGCTGACGTTAGTCGCTCACGGGAGCAATCTTGCCCGACAAGATTTCCAAATCTACCTCAGCCCAAGGCAGCCTTCTTCTTGATGGCCTCGTCGGCGGCCAGAGCGGCCTCCTCAGCAGATTCCTTGGCCTTCTTCTCGGCGCGCTCGACATCGCGACGGGCCTTGGCAGCCTCCTTCTCCTTCTGGCTGGCCTCGAACTTGGCCTTGGCCACTTCGGTGCTCTTCGCGTCGAGATGCATGGCCCAGTCCAGAATCATCTGGGCGGCCTGCTCGGGCGAACCGGCGCCGGCGATGACCGCCGCACGGACGGTGGCGCTCGTGCGGACTTCGTTGATTTCCGACAGCTTGCGCAGGTGCGGAATCGCGACGAAGGTGGGAGCGGTGGCGTCCTTGCCCTGCTTCTTCGCTTCGCGCAGTTCCTTGTGACGCGCGCTGACCACGCCAACAAACTCCTGCGGAGTCTGAGTCTGCGCCTGGTCGAGGTAGTTCTTCTGCTCTTCGATCGGCAGGCGCGAGAGCGCATACGCGTTCGAGACGTTGATCAGACCCTCGTCGACCTTGGTCTGGATGCTCTCGTCGAGCTTGAGCAGACCCAGAACCTGATTCAGCCACGCCGGCGACTTGCCGAGCTTGTCGGCCAGTTCAGCCTTGGTCATGGTCGGGTTGTACGACAGGATGCGATGGATGGCCTTCGCATACTCGGCCGGCTTGGTCTCGATCTTGTGGACGTTCGTCATCACCTGGGCGACGAGAACTTCGGCGTCGCTGAGCGACAGGACCTGAGCCGGAATCTCGGTGAGGCCCGCTTCCTGCGCGGCAGTGAAGCGATGCAGACCATCGACCAGCGCGAAGTACTTGGCGCCAGTCTCAACGTCCGTTTCCTCACGAACCAGAATCGGGTTGAGGACACCCTGCTTGCGAATGGAATCAGTCAGCTCGATGAACGAGTTGCCAGACTTGTTGACTGCGCGGAGCGCATCAGGATTCTCGCGAATGGCGGTGAGAAGGATCATAATAAGGCGACTCATATGGATATAACTCTCTTTCCTAGCTAGGGAAGATATTGGGGAATCAGGTCCCAGGAATCAAATCTTGCTATAGACTTCAAGATTTGATTTGTGGGCCTACGCTCCCCGGTGGACAACCTCCTACGGGCAAAGGTCGCAGGTAGTTACCTGCCAAGTCCGGAAATAGGTAGATAAGGCTACACTTTGCATGCACGTTTTGCATGGATCGGGCCTATACCCATGCTAACCTTGCATGTCGCCCTAAGTCTCGACCCTTGCTAGGGTTGTGACGAAAGTATAAAAACTGGGACCGCCCAGGTCCTTATATAGCACTTTTATTTATTTATTTTCTCTATATTTACTAATATAAATAATAGTATAGTATAGTAGAATAAGGCATAAGCCCCTGGCCTGGCTCGACTTGTATTTGTGGGTAACTCTTCCACATTATGCCCGTACGAGTCTTGCCGGGTTTCACAACTACTATACCACGCCGGGAAGATTTGATTCCTGGCAGGAATCAAATCTGTTATGCCAAATCCCACTCGTACAGAGTGTATCAAATCATTTCTTGTGCAGTCTACGCATCCCGAGCTATCAGATTTGTACAACTCGGGAATGGAAGTCCAGGTCAATGTGGCCCAGGACCAAGGCGAGCGCGTAGAAGGCGAGTTCAAGGGCCGTCAGTGGCACGCATGGTCCGACGGCCTAACCACTTGGAAATCTTTCCGCGTCCCGTACAAGGCCTCGACTGAGCCCGAGTATGAAGACCGGCCGATGACCTACGACCTCGCCGAGCACGCCGAGGGTATCGGAATGACGGGCTGGGACTGGGTCAACCGTCAAAGCAAGTGGGTAGCCTTCGATTTCGACGCGATCGTCGGGCACTCAGACAAGCACACGCAGAAGCTTACAGACGCGGAGCTTAGCGGCGTCCGGGATGCAGCGATGGGCATTGACTGGGTCACTGTCAGAAGGTCGACAAGCGGCAAAGGCTTGCATCTGTACGTGATGCTTGACCCGCCAGTCCCCACACGGAATCATAACGAGCACGCAGCCCTCGCACGCTCGATTCTCGGGACGATGAGTGCTCTTACAGGATTTAACTTCTTTGCTAAGGTAGACATCTGCGGCGGCAATTTTTGGGTATGGCATCGCAAGATGCGAGGCACCGATGGTCTTAAGATCATCAAGCAAGGTAGCCCGCTCTCTGACGTACCTGTTAACTGGCGTGACCACGTCGAGGTTGTTAGCGGACGTAAGCGCAAGCTCCGCCCTAGCTTCCTGCCGAGCGACATCGGTGAACTAGCTAAGAATCCCGATGAGCTTTTTGACGAGCTTACAGGCCAGTCTAATCGGATTCCTTTAGATGAAGAACACAGGAAACACATTGACTGGCTCAAAGAGAACAACGCGACTTGGTGGTGGGATGCCGACAACCACATGCTTGTCACGCACACTACGCACCTTAAGACTCTACACACTAGCTTGGGCCTTCGGGGCCTGTTTGAAACAGATTCCAGCAAGTCAAGCGAACAAAACTGCTTCCTATTCGCTCTTCGTAAGGGTGCATGGGTTGTCAGGCGTTACACTCCTGGAGTTAAAGAACACCCTTCGTGGAGCCAAGATTCTAGAGGTTGGACTCGTTGTTATTTCAATAAGTCTCCCGACCTTAACTCCGCCAGTCGTGCACTTTCCGGCGTGGAAAACACGAAGGGCGGATTTGTCTTCACAGAAGGCGCGCTGGCGGTCAAGGCAGCACAAGCCCTCGGCGTATACTTTGACATTCCGGCGTGGGCGCAGTCGCGCAAGACCGTCCTTAAGGAACACAAGGACGGGCGTCTAGTCGTTGAAGTCGAGCGTGCAGACCAAGACAATCCCAAGAGCATGGAGGGTTGGCTTAACGAGAAATCTAAGTGGGTTAAGATTTTCACGCAGAAGGTTGAGAACAACCGAGAGCACGAAATCGAGAACTGCGACGATCTCCTGCGTCACCTAGTCACGAACTCGGGCGACGACTGCGGCTGGGTGCTTAACGGCAACGGTAAGTGGAGAAGCGAGCCTCTAGCTCACGTCAAGCCTGTTCTTACGTCCCTTGGGCACGACGGCGCCGAAGTCCAGTCGATCATCGGGAATAGCACCCTTCAGTGCTGGACCCTGGTCAACCACCCGTTTCAAGACGAGTACCCTGGCGACCGCCAGTGGAACAAGGGCGCGGCGCAGCTTCGCTACAAGCCCTCCGAAGATTACGAGAATCTCTCCTATCCAACATGGACAAAGATTCTCAAACATTGCGGAGCAGGTCTTGACAGCGCGATCTTGCAAAATCCCTGGGCTCGTGCTAACGGAATTACGACCGGTGCCGACTACCTCAAGATTTGGATCGCTAGTCTCTTTAAAGAGCCCGAACAGCCACTCCCCTACCTCTTCTTGTTCTCAGAGAAGCAGGATAATGGAAAGAGCAGCTTGCACGAAGCGCTCTCACTTCTCATTACGGATAATGGGTGGCAGCGCGCAGATAACGCCCTGACTTCGCAACAGGGATTCAACGGTGAGCTAGCTAACGCCGTCTTGTGTGTCGTTGAAGAGACGGACATGCAGCGTAACAAAGTCGCGTACAACCGAATCAAGGACTGGGTTACGTCTAAGCACTTCCCTGTTCACATTAAGGGAGAGACTCCATACAAGATTCCAAATACGACTCACTGGATTCAGACGGCCAATAAGCCCGAGGCTTGTCCCGTCTTTCCAGGTGATACTCGTATTACGGTTATCCACATACCTCAGCTTGACCCTACGCAGATGATTCCGAAGAAGAAGCTAACTTCTCTCTTGGAGAAAGAAGCTCCGGACTTTCTTGCAGAGGTCCTCAGGCTAGAGATTCCACCTAGCAACGACAGGCTTAACGTGCCGGTGATCCGTACGGCCGAGAAGTCTCAGCTTGAGAACAAGAATCTCTCTTTGCTTGAGCGTTTCATCCAAGAGTATTGCCATTACTGCGTCGGTGCCATGATGAAGTACTCGGATTTCTACGACAAGTTCAGAGAGTGTCTGGACCCCACAGACGTTCAGATGTGGTCGAAAGTTCGAGTGGGTAAGGAGTTGCCTGTCCACTTCCCGAAGGGGCGCAACACGAAGGACTGCCAGTTCTATATTGGCAACATAACCTTTGATGCCACAGAAGAACCCAAGGCCAAGAAGATTATCACTAGAGGCGACGGCAACAACACAATGCTGGTCGAGGAATCATGAGCAAAACAATCAAAGACATTCTTGACGGCTTGCCAGCCAAAGAGAAAGCTAGACTGATGTACGCGCACGAGCATGAGTTGTGTCAGTATGCACAAATGCCGGACGGTACGTTCGTAGGTGTCAACTGCGAACTTATGAAGAACTTTCAAATCGAACAACGAGCTGGCTCTTGGGCCGCAGGAAAAATCAAATGATTATTGCTATCGGGCATCGTAAAGGCGTGGGTAAAGACACCTTCGCTATCTACCTCATCGACAAGCTCGCACGCGAAGGCGTCGCAGCAGAGAGATTTGCGTTTGCCGACGCGCTCAAAGATATGGCGCACCGCCTTTGGAGTTGGGCGGGCCTCAAGAGTGCGAAACACTACGAGACGAAGCAAGGACGTACGGAACGCGAGGTCATCCTCCCGCGTCTCGGCAAGACCCCGCGCCAACTCTGGATCGAACTCGGCAATAAGATGCGCGAGATATACGGAGAGACGTGGATTGAGTTCGTACTAGCCGAGTGTCGGGCGTCTACCTCAACTTTCAAAATCATTACGGATCTGCGGTATCCTAACGAGCTTGAAAACATGGGCAAGCACTCTGCACTGACAGTCAAAGTCCAGACCCACCGCGTCCCAAACACAGACGACGTGGCTGACATCGCGTTACAAAAGTACGCAGGCTGGGACTACACTATCAACAATAACGGGACCATTGGCGAACTCGAAAATCTGTGCTACTACTTCGCTCAGTTCCTTCTGAATAAGATGCCAGGTAAGAAGATTTGGGGCATGCCTTGAGCCTCTTCGACGCCTTACAGGAACTCACACGGCAGACCGGCAAGCACACACGCGATAAGGAGTGTGCTCGTGCGCCGTTTGGCTGGCAAGGCGGGAAGTCGAAGTCTTTAGACCAGATTTTGCCACATCTGCCGTACAGGGCCTCCTATATTGAGGTCTTCGGTGGGAGTGGCGCTGTCCTCTTACAGCGTCACGCGAGCCCGCTCGAAGTCTACAACGACAAGTACGGCGGCATTGTCGGATTCTATCGGTGTGTGCGTGACGTGAAGAAGCTAGACGCTTTAATCTCCAGGCTTCAACTGATCGTGCACTCGCGCGAGGAGTTCGTGTGGTGCCGCGAGACTTGGGAATCCTGCTCCGACGATGTTGAGCGGGCGGCTCGCTGGTACTATATGATTCAGTCCTCGTTTGCCAACAAAGGCAAAGCGTGGGCCCGTGCCAGCTACGTCAAGGGGCAGATCGGGGACAAGCTCCGAAACAACATCAGGTTGTTTGGAGTGGTACACGCTCGGCTCAAGGGTGTACAAGTTGAGAATCAAGACTGGCGCCGCATCATCGAAGACTACGATATGCCCGACGCGGTGTTCTATATGGATCCGCCGTACTTGGACACGTCGAGTACTTCCTACGATTTCGAAATGCCGCTCAAGGACCACAAGGAGTTGCTTGATTCGGTCTTCAAGATGAAAGGATTCGTAGCCATCAGTGGTTACGGCCATCCCGAGTATATTGATCGCGGCTGGGACCACATTGTAAAGTGGACCGTCGCCGTCACTACCGTTGGTCAGGCTTGCAGAGAAGAAAACAGTCGCCTTGAAAGCCACGGTATGCGGCAGGCCACAGAATATTTATTTATTAAAGAAGCCGAGTAGACAGTTAGCATGACGCCAATAGCGATGCGGTGACTTCGGTGGGTCTACTCGGCACGGTTAGGTGCCCACCAAGTCTAATCCAGGTTACTCTACCGGGCGGAAAATCTCCATAAGAAATCGCTATAGCCCGGATTTCTCTTAACAACAAGGAAGAAACATGTCCGAAGATGTAGTCGTCACTATCACAGATTCCGAAAGCATAGAAATGCTAGCTACAGGAGGCTATGCTCCGCAGGCTTATGAAGCTCGCTGCTGGTTTGGTGTCTTTGTGACACACGTAAACGGAGCGTATAAGAATCTACTCACTGCCTCTTTCCCAACAGGAAGTATGGCCCAGAGATGGGCTGAACACGTTTATGGAACAAGCAAGCTCTGCACCTACTACCTCGCTGAGGTTGCGACGCCTAAGGCTCCGCCTCAAGCTATACCTAGTGTCTCGTACCTCGATTCTCCCGTTGGTCTTGATGCTGTTGTGGCGGCAGTTAACAATCTGCTTGGCGGTCCTCCTGACAGTGTCACTATGCAGTATGCTAATCTCTTTAGTGGTGTGTTTGATCTTCGTCCCCTACTGGTCGCACTTGGCGGCAAGCACCGCGAAATGGTGCTCAAGCATGTGGCACTTCAATCGCAAGTTAATAAGCGAGGGCTAAATGTCTGAGCGTTCTCTCATCCACCTTAACGGGAATCTCCTCTGTTCGATAGACGTGGAGACTACGGGCTTGATTCCCGGTTTTCACGACATCATCGAAGTTGCGATTCTTCCACTTAATAGTGATTTTACTCCGCGTAAGGATATTCTCCCGTTCAATGTGCTTATCAAGCCCAAGCGACTAGACAACATTGACCCCAAGGCGATGTCAGTCAATAAGCTTGATCTTCTGCAAATCATGAGGGAAGGATTCGACCCTTACTTTGCCGCCGAGCTATTTGATAAGTGGGTTGAAAAGCTCAAGCTCCCGCTAGGAAAGCAAATAGCTCCCCTTGCCCAAAACTGGCCATTTGACCGAGAGTTCATCTCAGATTGGCTGGGCAAGGAGGGCTTCAATTTGAGCTTCTTCTATGGGGTTCGCGACTTGAAGGTCGCAGCTAACTTCATCAATGACTGCTTTGATTTTCGGGCTGAACCGCCTCCGTTCCCAAAGCAAAATCTGTCGTTTCTGTGTAACCTTCTAGGTGTTCAGAACTCTCGGGCTCATCGTGCGCTTGAGGATGCTGCAGCAACGGCAGAGTGTTACAAGAAGCTGGTTCGAAAATATCGACTTCTGTAACGAAAGTAATCGGTAGACGTAGCTCTGAGGCTGTAAGTTCAATACGAGGGCGGTGAGACAGAAACCTTTCTGGCTTGCCGCCCTTTGTTGATTCGTAGCCTACGGACCTTGCGTACGCAGTATCTTTATTTGTGCAGCCGTCAAAGGCAAACAGCTTACAGTCTCGCGCTCCCATTAGCTTGGCAAGATGAAGCGCGACCGCCACGCTTATGGAAGTTGGGCGCAGCCCGTAGTCCTCTGGCACATAGACGCATTTATTCCGCAGATTTGTATACCAGTTAGCGCAGCGCTTCGCCAGCAACAATGTGCCGTGCGCAGGCCAGCAAGTCTCTTTCAATCCTGTGTCTTGCTGGATGCCGTAGACATCGTGGGATTGAAGCTTTTCTACACTATGGATCGCCTCGTTAATCGCAATAGTCGGGCGCCCTCCTAAATCCGCAGCCGATAGACTATCGAGACTCGGTCCCTTGCCAACAATGTTAAAAGTAGAGCCTAGATGCAACCCGCTTAGAATCGAGACGCTAGCATATGCTGGCTTGTTCTCCCAGCGGAGTTCCGAGGCACATCGCTTATAATGCTGATCCATATACGCAATGACAGGCGCGTTCTCTCTAGCTAGCCAATGAGAGCCATCTTCGGCTCTTCGCAGTGGATAGCCATAAACGTAGAGAATACCGTCTCGCGTCTCGGTGATTTGCATTTTTATTTTCTCTTCTTTCTTTTTAAGTCGGCTGGCTTGGTAGTGTTCGACGATTGGTTCGACACCCGGCATCATGTCAAAAATCTTCGCATAGCCGGCAGGCAGATTTACAACCTTGAGGTCGCTACGCGCGATGACGGTCTGGAGGTTCTTCTGATCCCAGCGCATGGGATTCCGAGTCTGTTCGGCAATCCATGCTCTCACGAGTTTCAGAATAGCGTCTCGATCAACGTAGCCGAACAGGAGCGTCCCCGAGAGAAGTTCACGTCCATCCTTATAGTGCGCCGCCAGGCCGTAATGGTGATTGTAAAATTGTACCGGCTCACGAATGACAGCCGCGTCGGCGTCCATATATACGAGTGTTTCGTGCGGGTACTTCAAGAGCATATCGTAAATGAAAGTCGGCTTGAAGGCGGTAGCCTCGGCCCAAGTGCCTAGAGTCGCGTAGCCCACGATGTCATATTTGATTCCGAACTTGTCGAGAGAGGCCCGAAGCTTGTCGGCAGCGGGCTCGTAGATCTCGTCTTTAGTGTAGTAGCCGATCACTCGCATGATTTCTCCGAGCATTGATAACAGTGTGGGGTCACAATTTGCTTTAGCGTGCAGCGGTGGGTGTAGCGTGTACACCCACACTCGCTCACGTGTGTCTTAGTCACTTCCCGGTGCCGACAGTATTTCTTAGGGTGAAAGACTGTCGGGTCGCCAGGATCGCGAACATAGCCCTCCGGCGCTTGCGCGTCCGGAGGACCGATGAGCACGCCGTTCGCTACTTCTCTGAATCTGACCATTCTTTACTCTTGTATTGTTTGACGACTTGTTGGGAGTTCTTACTCAACGTCTGAGACATTACGCCATTGATGAGTTCTCGTTGCTCGGGCATCGCAGCCTTTAGATTCTGGATCCCATCAATAAGCTCTTGCACAGGTCCGCTGGCTAGACGCTTGCCAAGACCTCCAGCAACACCGCCTCCTAAGAGTAACGTTATCAGAGGTACCAGCCAGGGTATTTCGGCAGTCGTTTTACTTTCACCGACTTTGGTTTCGGAAGTGTCGCGCTGATTTGTATTTCGCGCTTGGCTGCTGCGGGTCGTGTCTCCCGTAGTAGTCGTGCTAGCTGTTGCAGTGCTAGTCTCCAGAGTGGATTCCGTCGTAGTGGTCTTTTCAAGTTCGACTCCGGTTTCGTCAGTCCACTTCTCTTTGAGAGTTTCGACTTTCTTTGCGGTGTTACGTTCTTGTTCTTTTCTAGACTCCTCCTTCTCGCGTTTAGCTTCTTCCTCTTTCTTCTCTTGTGTCTCGGCGAACTTCTCAAGTCTGTCGAGTTGCTCCCTTTGCTCGCGGGAAACACTCGTGCAGCCCGTGCAGAGAAAGACAAGGAGCAAGACAAGATTAATTTTCAGCATTTGCGTCCCTGGCAACGACAGAGTAGGTGAGTTCTATGGTATCGCTAATTTGGACATCGAGAGGCACATCGAAGATTGCAGTGGCCCACAGTTCACCAACACTGCCGCTAATCAAGTTGCTGCTCGTGATGAACAGTCCGAGAATTACCCCGTCGGCGTTCGCAGTAAATGTCACGGGGGCAGTGTTTGTTACGCGACGCGAGATTCCATACGCAGCAGACCCGATGCTGTCCCACAAAGGGCGCGTAAGTTGGGAGTAGGCGAGATACTCGGTCCAACCTGCGTGGGCAGCCATAGTGTCATCTTCGTCGACTGTCCCGCTCGCGATCAAACCTGCGTACCAGTTAGCGTCCTGAGTCCCCAAATTGAACATCCCGTTTAGAAGGAAATCAAGACCCAGGATTGTGATTCCGTTACTCCCTTCGAGGGCCCGCAGTACGGACCCTCCACGCTTGTGGTTGATTATGTATTGGCCGGAGAGATTCATTTATGCTCCTTAAACGGGACAGTTGACAGTGTAGTTCCAGGCAGTGCCGCTCGGTCCGGTGACAGTCACAGTACAGTGCGTTGGGTCGCCGACCCCTGGATTGTAAGAGAACGAGACGGTCCCTGTTCCACTCACAGGGACGCCTGTCGAGGCAACGAGAGCGCCGTTGTAGTAGACATCGAGTTGGTCGGGAACACTGAACATTTCGTAGTCAATGTTGACGGTACCCGCGACGGCACCAAGTCCGTGATTCGTCGTCGTAACACCGGCACCGCCGGCGGTAGTCAGGCCGCTACAGGCTTGTACCAGCACACCCTTAACTTGGGTGATTATCTTCTCCTGGAACTTCTCGCTCCCGCCCCAGTCCGCAAACTGGAACTCGGGATAGGTGTAGACAATACCGTAAATCGACTGAGTCGGCGGCATAGTTGTCGGGACTTGAGCGGTTAGCGTGAGCCGAGCAACAACAGCACTGAACTTTGTAGCAGACTCAGACTGCACAGCAGTTGCCTCGAACTCGTAGAACAAGAACTCACTCTCGTGTCGTAGCAAGACAAGCTCGTCGACGTGAGTGCAGTAATCTTCTAGCGGAGTGTCAGCAACGATGTTGTAGTCAACATTGAAGGCTGTTGGGGTTACGGTATTGTGGGAGATTGTCTTGTCGTAGATCGTCCGATTCTTGAGATAGCTAACTGCTGTGTATTCAATCTGGTCGCCGATCGGCAGGTCGTTGATTCGCAAGGTAGCGTTTAGGGTGAAACTAGCCAAGATGTCAGGCACTGCTCGGCCATAGATTCTTACGTCGTAGTGCCCGGCAGGCAGCACTTGTCTAGGCAGTACCCCTGTGTAGAAGTTGTAGTGTTTGATTGCGAAACGATAGACTCGGCCCGAGGTCTGATTTACAACAACAAATTGGAAGACATCGTCAAACGGAACCCCAGGCATGCCGGGATATGTTTCGTCAGTGTGGAACTGGATCGTACTGTCAGCTACAATTTCGAACTTACCGCAGTATAGCGAGAGACGTAGAATGTCGGGGCGTGAAACGTCGATGGGTTTTGCGTAGCTATAGAGTACGCGGGTCGTCTCTATTAGACCGTCCGGGCCAACGTCTGTTGTCCCGCTACCGAGGGCAGTGGTATTGAGCAGACGCCCGCCTGGAATCTGCGGGTCTACGTCGCTATCACCGCCAACGTTAGGCGGGCTAACGGGAGGCTCGGGCGCCGGTGGAACACCGCCGTCAGGGTCGCCACTATTTGGCGGCTCGCTCGGGTCCGTAGAAATCTCGGGCGGGCCTGGAGGATCTGGAGGCCCGTAAATCGTAACACCGCGAGCGTTGACATTGACCTGCGCGGTCTTTGCAGCGATGCGGATGTTCTCCTCACCC